>Ga0265293_10002406_pt1 | contig 37811 bp, 40 predicted proteins | sample Munlanlewell138R_FD_192505 | JGI IMG/M metagenome (GOLD analysis project Ga0265293, IMG submission 192505) | Leachate microbial communities from a municipal landfill in Southern Ontario, Canada - Leachate well 138R | ecosystem: Engineered > Solid waste > Landfill > Unclassified | place: Canada... | reverse complement strand
GGTTGTCAAGGTCGGGTAGTATTTTCGCTGAAAATCTCCACCCTTCCCCTGACATAAATAATCATAATTGACGATTAAGTTTATTAGGTTTGATGATTAGTTCAATTTGCTATTGCAATTTAAGAAAATTTTATGTTTTTAATCAACAGAATTTAAATTATAGTTAAAATAGTAAAAAAAAGCAATAAAATTCTCATGTTACAAAAAACAACCAGGAGTTGACAAAAAAACAACCAATGGTTTATATAAAAAGACTGTTTTCAACCAATGATATGTTACAATTAAGGCATAAAAATCATATGATTAAGGCAAAGAATGGAGGGAAACAAATGAATACTATGGGTAAAAGAATTGGTGAACTTAGGAGAATGAAAGGTATAACTCAAGATCAGTTATCAGATGCTATGGGGGTATCATCTCAAGCGGTAAGTAAATGGGAGAATGATATATCTTGTCCAGATATTGGATTGCTACCAGGATTAGCAGATTATTTAAATACAACCATTGATTATCTTGTAAGAGGTGAAAGCTCTTCAGATGCAAAAGTTGTGGATACAGATAAGAGAAAAGACTTTAATTCATTAATAATGAAGGTATCTATTCTTAGCGCTGAAGGGGATAAAGTTAATGTAAACCTTCCCATGGCCTTGGTTAAAATGGGATTGCAGATGGGAATGATAGATGACTTTACCAAAGGGAATCAAAACATGAAGGATATTGATTTTGAAGCAATAGTTAAGATGGCGGAAAACGGGGCTATGGGAAAAATTGTAGAGATCCAGTCAGCAGACGGTGATAAGATAAATGTAACCATTGAATAGGAGCAAAGAATGAAAATAAAAATAAAGAGTAGTAGCAACTTTTCATTGAATATCCCTATTCCCTTGGGATTAGTAGATAATAGAATAGTTTTAAAACTTATAAAGGACAACTTTTTAAATCAATCTAACTTAAATGTGGATGATGAAAAATTAATTCTAATGATAAAAGAATTAAGAAAACTAGAAAAAGATCTTCCGGAAGGATTTTGCTTAGTGGATATTAAATCTAAAGATGGGAATATTATAAAAGTATCTTTATAAGTTTGATTTTCACGATCCTTAGGTGTAATATTTAACTAGGAGGGATAAAAAATGGCTGAAAAGAGATTTGAAGTAGTTCATAAGGAAGGTAAATTTGCAGGTATAAAAATATTAGTTGATAAAGAGACTGGAGTTAACTACCTGTTTGCTTTTGATGGATATGCAGGTGGACTAACAGTATTAGTTGATAAAGAAGGAAAACCAGTCATAACCCAAATGGGAAGATACCCATACTAATGAAGAAGAAGATTGTTATTTCATTGGTTTTAGTGTTTTTAATGAATTTAGTTGATTATTATCTGAATCCATCCTATTGGGTAAAATCAAGTATAAAAGTAATATTATTTTTACTTGTACCAATAGTTATAAGTGGATTGAGTAAGGACTATCTATTGAGATTGATAAAACTTAAGAACAAAAATGAAGTTAAGAGGACAATAGTAATAGGGTTTGGAATCTATGTGGGAATTATTTTGACCTACCTTGTTTTATCTACCTTTATCGATTTGGAAGTTATCAAAGAGATTCTTGAGAATAATTTAAAGGTTAACAAGAGTAATTTTATTTTTGTGGCAATATATATTTCTTTCATAAACTCCTTAATTGAAGAGTTCTTCTTCAGGGGATACTTATTCCTTGGGTTACTTAAGGACAAAGGCAGAGTTTATGCCTATACCTATTCAGCTTTACTTTTTTCTATTTATCATGTGGGTATAATGGGGGGATGGTTTAATCCCAGTATATTTGTACTTGCACTAATTGGACTCTTTATAGGTGGATTAATCTTTAATTTTATAAATGAAAGAAATAATAATATAGTAAGTTCATACATGATCCATATGATGGCCAATCTTGCCATAAACACTATTGGATTAATTATGTTTGATATACTTTAGTGTAAAGCTAACCTCCTTAGGGTATCTAAATAACAGAATATTATAAGGAGGTTATTTTTTATGAAGAAAGTAATAGTATTAATTGAAAACTTATTTGATGAGCAGGAGTTAGTGTATCCATATCATAGATTAAGGGAAGATTATGAGGTACATCTTGTAGGTCCAAATAAAGATGAAATATTTACTGGAAAGAATGGACTGAAATTAAAGAGTACCCATGCATCAAATGAAGTAGATGCTAAGGATTACGAAGGACTTATTATCCCTGGGGGTTTCTCACCAGATTATATGAGAAAGACAGAAGCTACCAAGGAGTTAGTTAAAAGCTTTGATAAGCTTAATAAGCCAATAGCTGCTATCTGCCATGGACCATGGATGATGGCGTCTTCTTGTGATCTGAAGGGGAAAACTGTTACATCAACATCAACTATAAAAGATGATCTAATCAATGCAGGTGCTAATTGGGTTAGTGAAGAGGTTGTGGTGGATGGCAATTTAATTACTTCAAGAACTCCCTTGGATCTTCCTGCTTTTATGAAAGCTTTTATAAAGAAAATCAATATCTAATAATTTGGAAACCCTCTTGACATTAGTCCTTTATCGCTATAGAATGATAAAAAGCGATGATAAGGACGAGTAAATCTTCAAAGGTCAAAAGAGAGGGAAGTTCACCGGCTGAAAGACTTCCAATGATACTAAAGATTGAAAACCACCTTGGAGTACAATCCTGAAATTAGTAGGGATTAGCGGTTGCCCCGTTATGGCAAGTTTTTGATTTATAAATTTAGGTGGAAACGAGATAAACACTCGTCCTTTTTGGGATGGGTGTTTTTTTAATATCAAATTAAAGGAGGGGAAAGTATGATAGGTAAAAAAGTGGCGAAATTTGGCGGAAGCTCACTGGCTGACAGCCAACAGTTTAAGAAAGTTTATGAGATAGTTAAGGGTGATACTGATTCTACGGTAATCGTACCTTCAGCACCTGGAAAGAGAAATGGAAAGGATCATAAGGTCACGGACCTTTTATACATGTGTTATCAGCTTTCCTCCCACGGTCTTAACTTCCAAGAAGTCTACAGCCTAATTGAAAATAGGTACATCCAGATTTGCAATGAATTAGAGTTAGAATTACCCATAGAAGATGTTTTAAAGGAAGTAAGAGATAATATTGCAAATGGTGGTTCAAGAGACTATTGTGCCAGTAGGGGTGAATACATTAATGGTCTAATTTTAGCTGAATACCTTCAGTATCCATTTATTGATGCAAAGGAAATAATAAGATTTAAGGATAATGGTGAGTTTGATGAAGAAACCACTGAAAATTTAATTTATGAACGTTTAAGAAGGATGGACTTTGCTGTTGTACCAGGATTTTATGGTGGAAAATCAAATGGGGAGATCGTAACATTTTCAAGGGGAGGAAGCGATGTAACAGGAGCAATCATAGCTCATGCAATCCAAGCAACCCTTTATGAGAATTGGACAGATGTATCTGGATTTTTAATGGCGGATCCTAAAATTGTAAAGGACACAATAGGAATAAAGCTTATTACATACAAAGAATTAAGAGAGCTTTCATATATGGGAGCACCAGTACTTCACGAGGAAGCTATTTTTCCTGTTAGAAAAAGAGGCATACCCATTAGGATTAAGAATACAAACAGGCCAGATGATGAAGGGACACTAATAGTTCATGATCAATGGGAAGAAAAGAATAAAGGAACCATAACTGGAATAGCAGGGAGAAAGGATTTTAGTGTTATTTCTGTTGAAAAGACTCTAATGACCAGTGAAAAGGGGTTTTTCAGAAAACTTATTTCTGTTTTTGAGACTAATGATATTGGGATAGAGCACATGCCTTCAAGTATAGATTCAATATCAGTTATAGTTTCTGATAAGGATCTTAATGGTAAACTTTCAAAAATTACTGAGGAGATAAAAATATACTGTAATCCAGATAATATAGACTCCTACCGAGGAATGGCTCTAATCGCCGTAGTGGGTAGGGGAATGATCAATACAAAGGGTATATCTGCTAAGGTTTTTACAGCCTTATCAAGTGAAGGTGTAAATATAAGAATGATATCTCAAGGTTCAAGTGAATTAAATATAATAATTGGAGTTGAAAACAAGGATTTTGAGAAGGCAATTAGTGCAATATATTATGCTTTTAATTAGGGGGAAGAAAGATGAAAAAATATAATGTAGCAGTTGTAGGTGCAACAGGTTTGGTGGGTAGAACAATACTTAAAGTGTTGGAAGAAAGAAACTTCCCAATAGATAAACTTACACTTTTAGCATCTGGAAGATCAAAGGGTGAGGAAATAACATATGGTGGAAGAAAAGAAGTAGTAGAGGAGTTGAGAGAAGACTCATTCGAAAATGATATTGATATAGCATTTTTTGCAGCTGGAGGTAGTATCAGTGAAAAATATGCACCAATTGCAGCATCAAAGGGAGTAATAGTAATTGATAATAGTAGTATATTTAGGATGAATGACAATGTTCCCTTAGTAGTTCCAGAAGTAAATAGTGAAGACATATTTCTTAATAAAGGAATAATTGCCAATCCAAATTGTTCAACAATACAATGCATGTTGCCTCTTAAGGCAATAGATAAAGAGTATAGGATAAAGCGAGTTGTTTATTCAACTTACCAAAGTGTATCTGGATCAGGTTTAAAGGGATTAAAAGATTTAGAAGAAGAAAAAGTGGAGTTTTATCCATATGGAATAAAGGGAAATGTCCTACCTCATATAGATGTATTTCTGGAGAATGGATATACAAAGGAAGAAATGAAGATGATAGAAGAGTCCAGAAAGATTCTACATAGGAATGACTTAAAGGTTACAGCTACTACAGTTAGAGTACCTGTTAAGTTCTCCCATAGTGTATCTATAAATATAGAATTAGAAGAAGAGTTTGACCTAGGTGCAATAAGAGAATCATTAAGTTCATATCCGGGTATAGTTGTAAAAGACAACCCCAAGAAAAATGAGTATCCAATGCCAATAGACACCCAAGGTAGGGATGAGGTATATGTTGGAAGAATAAGAAGAGATTTTAGTACTAAATATGGACTTAATATTTGGGTTGTTGCAGATAACATTAGAAAGGGAGCAGCAACAAATGCTGTTCAGATAGCTCAAGTATTAATAAGTAAGGAGGATTAATATGATAGGGGTAGGATTATTAGGTTATGGAACAGTAGGGCAGGGGCTAAATAGAATAATAAATGAGAGAAAAGATCAACTTAGCAACATTCTTTCAGACGAAGTAGATATAGTTAAAGTACTAGTTAGAAATACGGATAAGAAAAGAGAAGTTGAAATAGAAAAAAATAAGTTCACCAAAGACTTCAGTGAAATCCTAAATGATCCAATTATTAGTATAGTTGTAGAAGTTACTGGTGATTTGAGCATGGGATATTATTATATAAAGGAATCCCTGGAGCATGGGAAACATGTGGTTACAGCTAATAAGGCAGTGGTATCAGCTTATTATGAGGAATTATCAACATTGGCAGCTAATAAGGGATTGTACTTTTTATATGAAGCAAGTGTTGGTGGGGGAATCCCATTAATAAAACCCCTAAAGGACATTATTGGAATAAATGAAGTAAGCAGTATAGAAGGGATTTTAAATGGTACATGTAATTATATATTAACAAAAATGACTGAAGAAGAACAAACCTATGAGGATGTACTTAAAGAGGCTCAAAGACTAGGATACGCAGAGGAAGATCCATCAAGTGATGTTGAAGGAACAGATACTTTAAGAAAACTTAGAATAATATCAACCTTAGGATTTGGAGGAGTTATTGCAGAAGATGATATTCTTTGTGATGGGATAGATAAGATATCAGATTTCGACATTAAACTACTTAAGGAGAAGAATAAAGTAGTTAAACTTATTGCAGGCTCATATAGAAGCGATGATGGTTATTTCTCGATTGTACAACCAAAAGCTGTAGATGTAGGAAGCTATTTTGCCAATGTTAAGGATGCATATAACAGTGTTAGCATAAAGGGAAATTATATTGGGGAAGTAAAATTATTTGGATCAGGAGCAGGGATGCTGCCTACAGCTAATGCAGTTCTTAGTGATTGTATTGATGTAGTGCTTAAGAATCAAAGTATGGAAACACCTTTAAGAGGTAAAGGATTGAACAACAACAACTCTGAAATTTCAGGAATATACTATGTTAGACTGGATAATGGAAGTGAATATGAGTTTAATGATATAATTGCTGAAAAACTAAATGAAAAACCCTTGTGTTTTATAACAGAGGAAATAAAATTCATGGATTTACTACAAAAAATTGCAGAGTTAGAAGAGGGGCAATACTCAATAATTCGTATGTAACTAAAGTAGAAGGGAGGATATGATCTCTGATCATAAGAAAAAGATATGAAATATATTAGTACTAGAAATAAAGAAACTAATGTAACAGCTTCACAAGGAATTCTTAAAGGAATTGCTGAAGATGGTGGACTTTTCGTTCCAGAAGAATTTCCTAAGCTTGACTATATTAAGTTACTTAACAAGGATTATAAGGAAGTGGCTATTTCAATACTTGAGCTTTTCCTTGATGATTTTACATTAAAAGAAATAAGTGATTCTGTTAAAGGAGCATATGGAGACAAATTTCAGTTTGAAGATATTGTTCCCATAAAGAAAGTTGGAGAGATAAGTTTTATGGAACTTTTCCATGGACCAACCTTGGCCTTTAAGGATATGGCCTTGACACTACTACCTTATTTGATGAAATTATCTTTAGAAAAAAATAATATTGACAAAGAAATAATGATACTAACAGCAACTTCAGGGGACACTGGGAAAGCTGCTTTAGAGGGATTTAAAGATATTCCTGGAGTCGGAGTAACTGTGTTCTATCCCCATGGGGGAGTAAGTGAAATTCAAAGATTACAAATGGTTACACAAAGAGGAGATAATACTCATGTAATAGGAATAAATGGAAATTTTGATGATGCACAAACAGGGGTTAAGAAGATATTTTCTGACAAAGAATTCAATTATGAGTTACTTAATAAGGGCTATATACTTTCTTCTGCCAATTCAATTAATATTGGAAGATTAATACCTCAGATAGTCTACTATGTTTATGCTTACCTTCAACTGATTAAGAGAAATGAAATTAAGGAAGGTGAAAGTATAAATGTTGTGGTTCCAACGGGAAATTTTGGAAATATCTTAGCAGCTTTTTATGCTACTAAAATTGGACTACCTATTAACAAACTGATATGTGCATCCAATGACAATAATGTTCTTTCTGACTTTTTCAATACAAAAATTTATAACAAAAATCGGAAATTACTATTGACCTCTTCTCCTTCAATGGACATATTAGTTTCCAGCAATTTGGAGAGATTCCTCTATCATCAAGTAAAAGATGATGAAAAAATAGGGAGTTTGATGGATGATTTAAAGGAAAAAGGTGAGTTTAGTATTTTAGAAGATATGGATATTATTTATAGTAATTACGCAGATGAAGATAAAATAAGCTATTGGATTAAAAAGATTTATGAAGAGGATAATTATATAATGGATCCTCATACAGCAGTAGCTTACTCAGTCTATAAGGATTACATGGAGGAGACAAATGACTCTAAAAAGACAATAATTGCATCAACAGCTAGCCCCTTTAAATTCTCATCCAAAATTCTATCTTCACTTGGAAGAGAAGTATCAGAAAATGAGTTTGAAAATCTAAATACATTATCACACATCTTAAATTCTGAAATTCCTTTACAACTTAAGGAATTAAAAACATTAAAGGAAAAACACACTACTGTTGTTAATGTTGAATCCATGAAGGCTCAACTAAAAAAGATAATAGGTGGTGAATATAATGATTAAGATAAGGGTCCCTGGAACCAGCGCCAATCTTGGACCAGGTTTTGACTCCCTGGGACTTGCCCTTGATATATATAATTATTTCACCTTTGAAGAAGGCCATTCAGATGAGGACAACCTTGTATATGAAGCATATAGGAATACTTTTGCTAAGATGGGAAAAGAGTTTGTACCAGTTAAGATTAGAATAAAAGATGGGATACCAATATCAAGGGGATTAGGTTCTTCTGCTGCATGTATAGTTGCTGGAGTTATGGGTGCATTGGAAATGATGAATGTGCCAATTAACAAGGAGCAGGTTCTTGAAATTGCAACTGAAATAGAAGGGCATCCTGATAATGTAGCACCAGCAATATATGGAGGTTTATGTGCCTCAGCCATGGATAGTGGAAGGGTTTACACTAATAATATAGACATAGATGGAAGTTATGGGTTTTTAACAATTATTCCTGATTTTAACCTTTCAACAGTTGTTTCTAGAAGTGTATTACCTAAAGAAATATCCTTTAAGGATGGAACTAGCAACATATCCAGGGTAAGTTTACTTATAGCAGCTCTTATTAGTGGTAGAGATGATTTGATAAAAATTGGAGTACAAGATACATTTCATCAACCTTACAGAGGGAATTTGATTACCGGATTCAAGGAGGTAATAGATAATGCATATAAACTAGGAGCTCTTGGCTGCTATTTAAGTGGAGCAGGACCAACTATTATTTGTATCACAAGAATTAATAATTATGAATTTATAAATGGGGTTACTCAGTTTATAAAGGAAAGATTCCCAGGATGGATGTGTGAACTTCATAGTTTAGAATCAACTGGTGCTGATATAGTTTAGTTGATTTTTACACTACAATAGTATAGGATATTAAAAGGTGATGGAGTTCACCTTTAACCGCGAAAGCTAATGACTCCTGTCTAGGATTATTTCCTATGGCAGGAGTTTATTTTTTGGGAGGAATACTATGGCAACTAGTTTAGGTATTATAACTGTTTTGGGCTTACTTGCAAATTATATTTTTACGAAACTGAAACTTCCTGGACTTCTGGGGATGTTACTTTTAGGAATTGCATTTGGACCCTTTGGTTTAGGAGTATTAAATGAGGATCTAATGAGGGTGTCTTCTGATTTCAGGGAGATTGCACTAATAATAATCCTTCTAAAGGCAGGTCTAGGTCTTGATTGGGATGAGTTAAAGAGCATTGGAATTCCTGCAGTTAAACTTAGCTTTATTCCAGTTATTTTGGAAGGAATTACAGTAATGCTCTTATCAACCATTCTATTTGACCTATCCTTCATTGAAGGAGGGATATTAGGATTTATAATAGCAGCAGTATCACCTGCTGTGGTTGTTCCAACAATGATTGACCTTAAGGAAAGGGGAATTGGGTCAAATAAGAATATTCCTACCTTAATATTGGCAGGAGCATCCTTGGATGACATTGTTGCCATAACCATATTTTCAAGTTTCCTTGGGTTGTATACAGGGGAGAGAATAAATTTATTACTACAATTTCTAAAGGTACCCACATCTATAATTTTGGGAATCGGCATTGGGTTTGTAATAGGTCTTATATTAGTGTTTATTTTTAAAAAGTATCATATTAGAGATACAAAAAAAGTCCTAATGATAGTCGGAGTTGCGATTATTGTAATGGAACTAGAAAGACTCTTGTCGTCAAGAGTCCAAATTGCAGGATTATTAGGTGTAATGACAATAGGATTTGTAATATTATTAAAAAGAAATGTTGTTGCAAAGAGATTATCCTTAAAGTTTAATAAAATATGGGTCCTAGCAGAAATACTGCTATTTGTCCTAGTTGGAGCTCAAGTGGACATATTAGTAGCTTTAAAAGCTGGAAAACTAGGAGTAGTCCTTATACTGGGGGGGTTACTAATTAGAGCATTAGGAGTATTTATATCCCTTATAGGCAGTAATTTAAATAGGATGGAAAGAATATTTGTTGCTATTTCATATACACCTAAAGCAACTGTGCAAGCTGCTATGGGATCAGTTCCTTTAGCTTATGGAGTAGCTAGTGGGGAGATCATACTTGCCCTTGGGGTCCTTGCAATTGTTATAACTGCTCCTCTTGGAGCTATAGGAATTAAATATTTTTCTAAATTCTTAACGAATGGGTAAATAATGTAATTTATTGGGTAAAAGTTTATGGAGGTGATTAGAGTGAAAAAAACAGATATTCTTATTTTAGCAATTCCATTCATAATACTAGCCCTAGCCTATCCATTTTTGCCTGATCAAATACCTAGGCAATTTAGAATTGATGGATCTGTAGCTTACATGGCCAAGGAATTTATTTTCCTTGCAGGATTCTTACCATATGTCATATACAAGTCCATAGGTAAGAGGAGAAAGTAAGATGGGGTTATTATCCAAAGTTTATGGAGTATTTATTACAGCATTAATTTTTTATTTAATAGGGCATTTCTCTAAAACTAAACTTATAAAAAAGATAGGAGTAGCTCTATTTCTATTTGGGCTTGTACTGGGTATTGCATTAATAACTGGAATGATAAAACTTACATAGTTAGAATTAGCTTATATTGGGTATATAACCATCACTAATATATAGAAGGTGATGGATATGATAAAGTTTCATGGAGATAACTTAGTGCATCCTGAAGAGATAGCATTAAGGGTATTGGACTTAAAAACAATGACAAATTTTTATAATGAAGTTATGGGATTTATCCTATTGGAGGAATCTGATGAAAGGTCAATATTTTCCCTTGATGGAGAAAATAAATTTTTGACTTTGAGAGCAAATGATGAATTTATTCCAAAGAGTAGGGGAAAAACAGGCTTGTACCACTATGCCATCCTACTTCCTACTAGAGAGGATCTAGGTAGTTTTATTAATCATCTAGTTAAGAAAGGATACAATAGATTAGGTGGATCTAATCATGGTGTTAGCGAAGCTCTATATATTCAAGATCCTGAGGATAATGGGATAGAGATATATGCAGATGTTGAAGATAATAAATGGGAGTATAACGGGGATCAGGTTAAAATGGTAACTGAGCCTTTGGATTACACAGGTCTTATGGAAGTGGGAAAAGATAAGGAGTTTGCGAAAATCCCTCAAGGAACTATTCTAGGACATATCCATCTTCATGTGGATGATCTGGACAAGTCATTAAAATTCTACAATAGAATTGGTTTTGAACTGGTAAGCTTTTTAGCTGGAAGTGCTTATTTTATTTCCACTGGCGGATATCATCATCATATAGGGATGAATGTCTGGAATGGAAGAGGTGCTAAGTCACCAAAGGAAAATGAATCAGGACTTGACTATTACACTTTAAAAGTGCCTGAAGAAGTACTGGATGATATATTAAAGAACCTTGATGAAGCAGGCTATGATTATGAAAGATTAGAAGGGAACAAAATCCTTACTAAGGATCCAGCAGGAAATAATATATTGATGAAATAAGATTAGGCTAGGATGATTTATCCTAGCCTAAGTAATTCTATCTTTCTACACCTTCAAATGGACTTCTAATATCAATATGACCCATTAATGATTCAGCTTCTTGACCATCAACTAAGAATTGAACCTTATCCACTGTATCAAGAGAAGTTAGTGATTCTACAACTTGACTAATAATATAACTCTCCTGCATAGAACCCCCATATAATCCTTCACTGGAGAAGTCTACATATGCAACACCATCAAACACATCAACAGAGTTAAGGACTATATTTTCATGGAAACCTGTACTTAAGGTATCAATATCCACAGGTCCAGCCATTAGAGCCCTAACTATTGCTTCCTCTAAGCAAGTCTCTCCGTAGGTTATGGTTTGGACTTCTGTAAGCATATACTCATACTGCTCGTCACCTGTTAAAATGTACTCGTTGTTACCAAAATATAGGGTTACTTCTACACTTTCTTCTTCAACAATTTCTTCAGCAGGATCTTCAACTGGCTCTTCAACAGGTTCCTCCACTGGTGGAGTGCTTGGTTCAGCTGGATCTTCTGCTTCTTTTGGGGAACAGGCAGCTAATGACACTACCAAGACCAATGATATAATTAAAATTAATATTTTCTTCATTCTATTCGCCTCACTTTCCTACATAGGACAATTACTTCTTAAATATATTCTAGCATTTAAGCCACTTCAGCGCAATTTACAATTGGATTACAATCAAAAGACAAATCGGTATCAAATAAGATAAATTATTATTTGCGATTTTGATATAATTATTATATAAGTTTGGGTATATTTGTATTTAAGGATGTGATTAAATGAGGATTATAGGAGAATATTCAACTGCTTTAGTTTATTCCAATGAGTTAGAAGATGGAGCAAGGGATCAAATAAAGAAACTCCTAGATCAGGATTATATGTTTGGAAAGGATGTTAAGATCATGCCAGATGTGCATCAAGGCATAGGCTGTGTTATAGGGTTTACCTGTAATATGGGAGATATAGTTATTCCAAATATTGTGGGAGTGGATATTGGATGTGGAATGCTAACAGTAGAATTAGGAAGAGTTGATATTGACCTTGTAAAGCTAGATGAGTATATAAGAAAGAATATCCCATCTGGTACTAAAACCCATAGAGATCCTGTGGTTAAATTTGAAAAATTAAAAGAATTAAAATGTTATGATCACTTAAAAAAGCAGGAAAGATTTGATAAAAGCATAGGAACCCTAGGGGGAGGAAATCATTTTATAGAAGTAGGAAAGGATTCTAAGAATCTTTTATACTTGATAATTCATAGTGGCAGTAGAAATCTGGGTAAGCAAATAGCAGATTATTATCAAAAGGTGGCAATAAAAAACAAAAGTGATAAATATTCCAAAGAATTATGCTATCTGGAAGGCAATGAAAGAGATGACTATCTTCATGATATGAATATAGCCCAAGAATATGCTAAACTAAATAGAGAAGTTATGGCAGAAGTAATAGTTAAGGGGATATTTAATAAATCATTTAAAGACTATAAATATTTTCATACTGTCCATAACTATATCGATTTCAAGGATAATATAACCAGAAAAGGTGCAATCGCTGCCTATGATGATCAACCTCTACTAATTCCAATAAATATGAGAGATGGTTCACTTCTTGCAAAGGGTAAGGGAAATATGGATTGGAATTATTCTGCTCCCCATGGTGCAGGAAGAGTAATGAGTAGAAAAGAAGCCAATGATGCAGGATCTTTAGAGGAATTTAGAGAAGCTATGAAAGGAGTTTATTCCACTTCCATCCACAAGGGTACTTTAGATGAGAGCCCCTTTGCATACAAGAGCATGGAAGAAATCATAGGAGCTATTGAAGATACAGTTGATATAATAGATAGAATAGTTCCAGTATATAATTTTAAGGCATAGGGGGAAAACGCAATGAATTTAATATTTGCAGTTGATGGTAACTGGAAAATAGGGTTTAATGGGCAAATGCTTGTTGAGATAGAGGAAGATCTACACAGGTTTAGAAGAATTACAGAAGGACATATAGTTATTATGGGGAGGAAGACTTTAGAGGCTTTACCTGGACAAAAACCTTTGGAGAATAGAGTAAATATTATAGTCACAAGAAATAAGGATTACAAGAAAGAGGGATTTATAATTGTGAATTCTCTTGAGGACCTATTTCCTCTCTTAAAGGAGATAAACCCAAACAAGGAGAAGGAAGTATTTGTAACTGGTGGGGGAACCATTGCTAGACAGCTTCTTCTTTTCTGCAACAAAGCCTATATAACAAAAATATTCAAGGATTTTAAAGATACAGACACATTTATTCCTAATCTTGATTTAGATGATGATTGGGAAGTTGTAGAGGAATCAGATGTATTTAGACAGGACGATATTTACTATAGGTATGTTAATTATGAAAGAGTGAGGTTATAAAGTGGATATAAAGGATTTGGTAACTTTTGATGATTTCTTAAGACTAGACATAAGGGTAGGAGAAATAATTGAGGCAGATCTTCTGGAAAAGGCAAAAAAACCCGCATATAGACTTAAGGTAGATTTTGGAGATAATCTGGGCATAAGGGATTCCAGTGCACAGATTACTGAACATTATAGTCCAGAAGAACTAGTAGGAAAGCAGGTTTTAGCTGTAGTGAATTTTCCGCCAAGGAAAATTGCTGGCTTTAAATCCCAGGTTTTAGTTCTTGGGACCTACTCAAAAGATGGAGTAGTATTAATAAGACCAGATAAGATTGTTAAAAAAGGAGACATATTAGGTTAAATGGTCCAATTATTGGACCATTTAATATTAGGTAACAAATGTTACGTAAATTTCATTCATTAAAGTGTATAATGTAGAGTGGAGTTATTAGGAGGAGGAATTATATTGAATAAATACTTTGATGTAGGAGAAAAGGTTTACGATATCACAGAAAGATATCCTGAGACAATAGATGTATTTGCTGCAAATGGTTTTGAACATCTTAAGAATGAAGCCATGAGAAAAGTCATGGGAAAAACTATCAGTTTAGAGCTTGCCTGCAAGACTAAAAAAATAAACTTAGATATATTTGAACAAAAGTTAGTAGATATAATAGAACAAACCAGGGATTCTTTGGATTCATCATTATCTGATGTAAAAAAGAATAAGGACGGGAAGATTAGAATTGAGGGAGTTCTTCCTTGTCCAGTTAGAATCCCCTTAATGGAGCACTTCACTAAATGGCTAGAAGAAAATGTGAACTTATTTCCCGATGGTATAAGTCATGAACTTAAGGCTGCAAATATAGGTGTTGACTGGATAAGAGAAGCCATGGTGGATATGACAGAGGAAGGAATAGCAGATATTTTTATGAGTGCTGGTTTTGATTTGTTCTTCGATGAAAAACTTATGGGAAGACTCAAGGCTCAAGGTGTATTTGAAGATGTATCTGGTTTTAGCAAACTGAATTTGGATTTTGATAATGACAAGATATCATTAAAGGATCCAAAAGGTCAGTATACAATAATGGGAGTTGTACCTGCAGTATTTTTAGTTAATACTGAAGAATTAAATGGAAGAAAGATGCCCTTATCATGGGAAGATTTATTAAGCCCAGAATTTGAAAGGTCAATTTCACTTCCCTTAAATGATTTCGATTTATTTAACGCCCTATTATTAAGTGTATATAAAGAGTTTGGAGAAGAGGGAATAAGAAGCCTAGGTAGAGCCCATATGAGGAGTATGACACCAGCTGAAATGGTTAAATCTAATATTAGGAATACTTCATCTGGAATACCAACAGTAACAGTAATGCCATATCTCTTTGCTAAAATGGTTAGAGAAGAAAGTCCCCTAAAGCCAGTATGGCCTAAAGAAGGAGCTGTAATAAGTCCAATCTTCCTACTAACAAAGAAATCAAGCAAGGAGAAGGTTAAGCCCTTAGTTGACTTCTTCTTGTCGAAAGAAGTTGGACAGCTTTTATCAACAAATGGAAAATTCCCATCAGTTAATCCAGAAGTTGAGAATAACTTAGATGAAAACCAAGGTTTTCTATGGATTGGTTGGGATTTTATAAACAATCACAAAGATATTGGGGAACTGATACGACGTTGTCTAGATATTTTTTATGAAGAGTCAGGAGGGAAATAATGAACCTAGTAATTTTCTCAGGTCCACCATCATCGGGGAAGACAAGTATAATTCTGAAGACTATAGAGGCCATGAAAAAACGGAATTTAAAGGTTGGGGTAGTTAAGTTTGACTGTCTTTCAACTGATGATGATATCTTGTATGAAAAGGCTGGAATACCTGTGAAAAAAGGCCTTTCGGGGGCATTGTGCCCAGATCATTATTTTGCATCAAATATTGAGGAAGTTGTTCAATGGGGTGTAAAAACTGACCTTGATCTATTAATAACTGAATCAGCAGGATTATGTAATAGGTGTTCACCATATATAAAAGAGATAAAAGGTGTGTGTGTAATTGACAACCTATCAGGAATAAATACTCCTAAGAAAATCGGACCAATGCTTAAGGCTGCAGATATTGTAGTAATTACTAAAGGAGATATAGTATCCCAAGCGGAAAGAGAAGTGTTTGCATCCAAGGTAAATTCTGTAAATCCAAAGGCATTGACCATGCACATAAATGGTTTGACAGGTCAAGGTGCATTTGAATTAAGCACTCTGCTCTTTGATGAAGACAACAGGATTAAAAGCGTTCAAGGAATGGAATTAAGATACCCTATGCCCAGTGCTCTGTGTTCTTATTGCCTTGGGGAAACTAGAATAGGCAGTGATTTTCAAATGGGTAATGTAAGAAAAATCGATTTAGGTGATGACTATGTATAATATGACAATTGAGGAATTATTAGAAAAGCACCCTTTTGCTTTAGCCTATTTTGAGGATAATAAAATTGAAATTCATGGTAGTGAAAACTTAACGTTTAAGGAATATTTAGATAGCCTATCCAATGAATATATAGAAGATATGGCAATAGATAAAGAAGTGCTTCTTGAAGGATTAAGTCTTTTTATCCAGCAAATGAATAGCTTCTTAGAAGTGGAAGAAGACAAAGGAGTACACTCTCTATCCATCTTGCCAGGAACCAATAAATCAGGAGAAAAAGAAGGATTTAAGGAATTAACCATAAAAAAATCAGAAATCATATCAATCGTTGGTCCCACTGGTTCAGGCAAATCAAGACTACTGGCGGATATTGAATGGACTGCCCAGAATGATACACCTACAGGTAGAACAATACTAATAAATGGTGAAGTTCCGGATAAAAAGTGGAGGTTTTCCTCCAACAACAAGCTAGTAGCTCAACTATCTCAGAATATGAACTTTGTAATGGACTTAACTGTACTAGAGTTTTTACAACTTCATGCTGAAAGTAGAATGGTTGTGGACATAGATGGAACAATCAAGAAGATAATCCAGCAAGCAAATAACTTGGCAGGGGAGAAGTTTCAACTGGATACACCAGTAACTGCTTTAAGTGGTGGTCAGTCAAGGGCTTTGATGATAGCAGATACAGCTATCTTAAGTTCTTCACCAATAGTTTTGATAGACGAGATTGAGAATGCGGGGATAGATAGAAGAAAAGCACTTGATTTATTAGTATCAGAGGATAAAATTGTGCTAATGGCAACTCATGACCCAACTTTAGCCTTGATAGCAGACAGGAGAATCATCATTAAAAATGGTGGTATATCTGAGGTTATAACTACAACAAACAAAGAAAAAGAGATCTTAGAAAAACTAGAGGAAATGGATCTATATATTCAAGAGATGAGAAGCAATTTACGTAATGGGAAAAAATTAGATAACTAATAGGAGGAAAATATTATGCACGATGGATGTACTGGAAGTTTTGGAAGTGGAAAAGCAGTTGTTGATAAGATAAGAATGATGGGTTTTAATTCAAGACCAATGCCAGATGGTGTTGTAATAACTTGTATTGAATGTGGTGAAGATGTAGTTATGACTCATCTTGAGACAAAGTGTGAAAGCTGTGGGATGGTATATGGAGTGACACCTTGTTCTGTAGCATACCCAGAAAGAATAAAAGCTGCTGGAATCAATTATTAATTCCAACAGCACCATTTCTATACTCAGTGGGAGTAAATCCAGTTATTTTTTTAAATACATTTGAAAAATATGTTTGATCATTAAAACCAACAGCAAGGGCTACATCTAATATGGAATGATTTTCTTCCATAAGGAGGCTCTTGCTTTTTTCTATTCTAATTTCATTTAAGGTTAAACTAAAAGATTTCTTAGTTTCTTTTTTATAAATTTTACAGAAGTAGGTCTTATCCAAATTGAGATATTTTGAAATACTATCTAATGAAATTTTAGTATTGTAGTTTGCACTTATATAGTGATTTGCCTTGGAAATATGGAAGTTATAAATGCTATCTTTAACTACCTTAGATAAACTGTAATCCTTTTCAATACTTCTAAGTATTTTTAGGATGTAGGGAACGACGTATCTTGGTTTATATTTATAACCAATATTGTGTTCTTTGGAACACGAGCAGGGTCCAATTAAATATACACCATTTTTTATATCATTATTAATAGGAGTGGAAAAAAAGAACAACCTATTTCCTAAGGGGTAAAAATAAAGACTCTTGTCAGTTAGACTATTAACTGAGACTTCAAGTATCTTATTATCTTCTACAAGAGAGTAATATGTATTGTTAAATAATCTGCAACTAATTATTTCGCCATTTCCACCAATAGCCATTATTGGTAGATCAACTAGAATTGAAAGCTTGTCTACTATTTCTTCAATATGATTTTGAAACATGTATGCCTCCTTTGTTAAATAAGTACATAGCTCGTTGCAGAACTCTGCAACTCGCATGTTTACTGCATTTTAATCTATTGAAATGGCTGGATTCCCCCATTTTTAGGTATATATACAGTAACAAGGTGTGTATAACTCAAAAATATTTTGAAAGGAGAATCCTATGCCAGTTTCAGCTAAACAATTAAATCTTTGTGATATTTCTACTGACTTTGATAAATTTTATTATCAAAATCAAGATGATTTACTTTCTCTATTAAATAAATTTATTGATATCTGTGATTTTATTCCCTTTCTTTTTATCAAAGATATTATTCAAAGTTTGGTACTAAAAGAGACTTTTCACTTGAATCTATGCTTAATGCTTTTATTATTAAAAATATTTTAGCCATTCCATCAGTTGATCTTCTAATTACATTTTTATCTATATCTTTTGAACTTCGTAAGTTTTGTGGGTTTTTAAAGATTCCTCATAAGTCTCAGTTTTCTAGATTTAAATCAGATTTTCTTAGTGATTTAAATGATTTATTTAATAATCTAGTTGATTTTTCTGAGCAAATTTCTAAAGAAATTAATCTTTTCCTATCTTCTATATTGGTTACTGATACCACTGGAATTGAAGCTTATGTTGCTGAAAACAATCTTAAGTTTTATCAGTCGCAACTTAAAAAGTCTAAAGCTTATTCTAAACACTTAGAAAAAACAAATCCGGATTCTGGGTTCGATGTTGAAAAGTATGCGCAAAGTCAGATGCCTAAGTTTGCTTCTTCAAATCCTGATGCTAAATTAACCTATCTTAACGGACACTTTGGATATTTTTTAAAATGTAGTATTTCTACTAATGCCTTAGGAGTTGTTAGGAATGTTAATTTTCATGATTCCGATAACAATCTTGACCAAGACTTAAGACCTCAAGATATCAAAGATTCTTTTGATGCTAAATCTTTAATTCCTTCTTTAGAAACTTTTTTCCAATTACATCCTAGTTTTAGTTACAAATATTTTTTAGGTGATTCTGGATTTGACGCTGATGATAATTATGCTTATTTACATAAGAAAAACATCATGCCTATTATCAATATTAATCCACGTAATTCTCCTAATTTGCCTCAACCTGGATTCAATGAAGTCGGTGTACCTCTTTGTCCCAATGACCCCTCTTTACCAATGATCTATGATGGTATTTGCAAAGAAAAAGGTCGTGCAGATAGGGTGAAATATTTATGTCCTAAGGTTACTAAAACTACTATAAATTACAAAACAACCTATATTTTAAATTGTGATAACCCCTGCTCTCCATCAAAGTGCGGTCGAACTAAAACCCTCACCATACATCATAATTACAGGTTCAACTCTTCAATACCACGTGACAGTGTTGAATGGCAAAAGTTGTATCAACTTAGAACTATTTGTGAGAGATCTATTGCTCAAATTAAAAACTTTATACAACTCAAAACTTCTAAAGTCAGAAATACAATTTCGCTAAAATCAGATGTTTTACTTGCTTGTATATCCCAATTGATAGCGTTTATTCTTATATTTAAAACTGGTAATTCCGATAAGCCCCTTGCTATTAAGTCTTTAATAGCATAGATTAATCAACAATTAAATTTGATAATTTTTATGGGTTAAATCTAACCCCTATTTTTCATGCTCTTTTTTTGTGTATCTCAATAAGATTTATATTAAATTATCATTTAAATTGTGGATAACTATGGATAGTTTTCAAATTTCTATTCTGCAACTTTCTATAAATAAGTACAATATAATTAAAAAAAACCAAATATTTTCAATGAGGGTACTTTTAAAAGATGGTATATTATCGATAGTGATAATCAATATCAATAATAACATAATATAAGTATTATATCAAGAAGCATACATAGGAGATTAAAATGAAAAAAATATTATGGATTATTAGTATTCTTGCCCTAGGGATAATTTCATTATTTATTGGGGTTAAAAACTTGACTCTCATGGATATCCTCAATTTTGAAGAAGTTCAGGTACAAATAATGTTAATAAGTAGGTTACCAAGGTTAGTAAGTATAATTATTGCTGGTGTAAGTATGAGTATATCAGGTCTAATTATGCAACAAATAAGCAGAAACAAGTTTGTATCACCAACTACTGCTGCAACGGTAGATTCCTCTAAGATGGGTATTTTGGTTGCAATGGTTTTGTTCTCAGGTGCAAGTTCCTTAACAAAAATGCTTATAGCATTTATGTTTGCCATCAGTGGAACAGTATTATTCATGAAATTATTGGGGAGAATAAAAGCAAAAAGTTCCATATTCATACCCTTAATGGGAATGATGTTAGGAGGAATAATCGATTCCCTAACTACCTTTTTTGCATATAGATTTGATATGGTTCAAAATATCAACTCTTGGTTAATGGGAGATTTTTCCATGGTCATAAAGGGAAGATATGAGTTGCTATATATAAGTATTCCACTTCTTATTATTACATACTTTTACGCCAATAGGTTTACTGTAGCGGGAATGGGAGAAGATTTTGCTACTAACTTAGGTCTTAATCATAGGATTATTATGAATATAGGAATTGGAATTGTAGCTTTATCAACTGCCCTAGTGGTAGTTACAGTGGGAAGAATTCCATTTTTAGGACTGATAATTCCAAATATTATTACCATGTACAAGGGTGACAATATGAAGAACAATTTATTTATAACTGCTTCATTTGGTGCAACATTCCTTCTATTAGCTGATATTTTTGGAAGATTAATTATTTACCCTTATGAAATCTCAATAAGCTTAACTGTTGGGGTTGTTGGGAGCATTATATTCCTATTCTTATTATTAAGGGGTGATAATTGATGAAGTCAAAGAAGAAGGTATTCTTGTTGTTTATAATTATGACTACTTTGATGGTCCTATATGTTACTTGGGGAGTGAATGTTAATAATTATAGGTATTTTTTATCAGGTAGAATTCCTAGAGTTATTGCCATAGCATTAACTGGTGGTGCAATAGCTTTTTCATCACTGATGTTTCAAACAGTAACAAATAATAGGATTTTAACTCCTAGCGTCCTGGGTCTTGATTCCTTATATATACTTATTCAAACCATAGTTGTATTTTTTATGGGTTCAGGAAGTGTTTTTATTCTTAATAAGAATCTCAATTTTACAACTACATTAATTATGATGATTTTATTTTCTTGTATTCTGTTCAGTTTGTTGTTAAAACAGAATAAAAATTTAATGAAGCTGTTACTAGTCGGGATAGTAATTGGAACACTTTTTTCCAGTCTATCGTCTTTTTTGCAAATGATTATTGACCCTAATGAATTCATGCACTTACAGGATAAATTGTTTGCAAGTTTCAGTAGAATCAATACACAGATTCTCACCTTAAGTATAATTCTAGCTGGAATAACAACCCTATTTATTATAAAGGATTTTAATGTATGGGATGTACTTTCACTAGGAAGAGATGTGGCTATAAATTTAGGAGTTAATTACGATAAGACTATTTGGAAGATGCTAATAGCTGTTTCCATATTGGTTTCAGTATCAACAGCATTAGTTGGACCTATAACATTCCTAGGATTAATGGTAGTAAATTTGGCTAGGGAGTTTTTAAAAACTTACAAGCATAAGGATTTAGTAATTGGGTCGGTACTAATTAGTATCATCTCACTTGTTGGGGGTCAGCTCATAGTGGAAAGAATGTTGAATTTTGGAACTCCAATCAGTGTTATAATAAATTTCTTTGGAGGAATGTACTTTATATATCTATTACTAAAGGAGAATATATCATGATAGAAATTAAAAACTTAGTCAAGAAGTACTCTAATCAAAAAGTTGTTGATGATGTTACAACAAGTATAGAAAAAGGAAGGATAACTTCTTTTATTGGTCCAAACGGAGCAGGAAAAAGCACCTTGTTATCTGTGGTAAGTAGGCTAATTTCCAAAGATGGAGGTGAAGTCTTAATAGATGGTATACCCTTGGAGCAGTGGGAAAGTGGGGAGTTAGCAAAGAAAGTTTCCATACTAAAACAGGCAAATAATATAAACATAAGATTACGTGTCAGAGAATTAGTTAGCTTTGGTAGGTTTCCTTATACAAAGGGAAATTTAAACAAAGAAGATGAAAAGCTTATAGATCAAGCAATTACTTATATGAAACTAGAAGATATTCAACAGAAGTTCTTAGATCAACTAAGCGGTGGACAAAAACAAAGAGCATATATTGCCATGGTTATTGCTCAAAATACAGAATACATCTTGCTAGATGAGCCATTAAACAATCTTGATATGAAACATGCTGTGGAAATTATGAGAATGCTAAGAAAATTAGTTAAGGACTTGAATAAGACGATAGTTATTGTAATCCACGATATTAATTTTGCATCTTGCTATTCAGACAAAATTGTTGCCATGAAAAATGGCAAGTTGATGGAAGAAGGAGATACTGATTCAATAATTAATTCAGAGTCTTTAAGAGGGATTTATGATATGGACTTTCATATCACTAATATGAATAACATGAAATTATGTGTATATTACTAAATGGAGGGAATAAAAATGTTAAGAAATAGAATAGTTATGATATTTATTATGATAGGAATGGTATTTACATTTGCAGGCTGTGAATCATCAGCAGGAACAGTAGAAAAGGGAGATGTTAATACAGTACTAATACAACATGAGCTGGGAGAAGTAGAAGTTAAAGTTAATCCTAGTAGGGTTGTGGTTTTTGATTATGGAGTTTTAGATATCATAAATGTAATAGAAGAAGATGTAATTGCACTACCTAAGAAGACGCTTCCAGAATACTTAAATAAGTTTGGAGTTGATAGATACGAAGATGTGGGGACTCTTCAAGAGCCTAATTTTGAAAGAATATATGAGTTGTCACCAGATCTAATAATAATATCAGGCAGACAACAAGCTCTGTACGAAGAATTCTCTAAAATAGCACCAACTGTATATTTAACTATTGATGGAACTAATTACATGGAAAGTTTCCAGAGAAATTTGGAGATTATTAGAAGAATTTACGATAAAGAAGAAGTTATTAATACTAGGTTAGAGAAGATAAGAAGCGAAGTAGAAGAATTGAGTAATAATTCAGTAGATAATTCACTTATTGTAATGGCAAATGACGGGAACTTAAGTGTTTATGGCAAAGAATCTAGATTTGGAATAATTCACAAAGAGTTTGGAATTAATCCAGCTGATGAGAATATAGAAACCAGTAATCATGGGCAGAGCATAACCTTTGAATATCTATTAGATATTAATCCGGAATATATGTTTGTTATTGATAGAGCTGCTGTAACAGGGGGAGAAATTTCCGCAAAACAAGTGCTGGAAAACGAAATTGTCAGAATGACAGATGCATATAAGAACCACAATATAGTTTATTTAGATGCTCATACCTGGTATGTATCAGTAGGTGGATTTGAAAGTACTGAAAGAATGATAGAAGAAATTAAGAATGGAATAAAGTAAGATTAGCTTTTGAAGATATTTTACATAAATTCTCATTTGGTAACAAATGTTACTTAGATTATGACTTTCTTAACCTATAATAGTCTTTGTGAGTTTAAGACAGATATCAAAATATCAAGGAGGAAATACATAATGAGTGATAACAAAATGTTCTGTTACCAATGTCAGGAAGCTTTAAACGGCAAGGGGTGTATAAAAGTTGGAGTTTGTGGAAAAACTAGTGAGGTGGCAAATCTTCAAGATTTAATGATATATGCATTAAAGGGAATATCAGAAGTGGGATTAAAAGCTGATGATTTAGGTATTAAGGTAGAAGGATTAGATAGACTTATCATTGATGGATTATTTATGACTATTACCAATGCTAATTTTGATAGAGATAGATTTTTCCAAAAGATTAAAGAAGTATTAGTAAAGAGGGATGAAATAAAAGAGAACTTATCTAAAAAGGGATTAGATCTAAATGATTTAAAAGACGCTTCAACTTTTAGTGTAGATGATAATAATGATATTGTTTATAAATCTGAAAGTAAAGAAGTAGGGGTACTAGCAACCTTGAATGAAGATGTAAGATCTCTTAGAGAACTTATTATTTATGGATTAAAAGGTATGGCAGCCTATGCTGAACACGCAGGAAACTTAGGTTATGAAGATGAAGAAATATCAAAGTTTATCAGAAGAGCTCTTGTAGCAACAATGGATGATAGTTTAAGTGCTGATGATCTTGTAGCTTTAACAATGGAGACAGGTAAATATGGTGTAACTACCATGGCCTTGCTTGATAAGGCTAACACTACTACTTATGGGAATCCAGAAATAACAGAAGTGAATATAGGTGTTAGAAATAATCCAGGTATTCTTGTTTCAGGACATGACTTAAAGGATTTTGAAGAATTATTGGAGCAAACAAAAGACCAAGGTGTAGATATTTATACCCATGGAGAGATGTTACCAGCTAATTACTATCCTTCATTTAAAAAGTACGATCACTTTGTAGGAAATTATGGAAACGCATGGTGGAAACAAAGAGAAGAGTTTGAAAAATTTAATGGTGTAATTCTATTTACAACAAACTGTATTGTACCACCAAAAGCTGATTATGCTAATAGAGTTTATACTACCGGATCATCAGGATATCCTGGATTTAAGCATATAGCTGATAGAGTTGAAGGAAAAGCTAAAGATTTCTCAGCCTTAATTGAACACGCTAAGAGCCTAGCGGCACCAACGGAAATTGAAAGTGGAAAAATTGTAGGTGGATTTGCCCATGCTCAGGTGTTTGCACTTGCTGATAAGATAGTAGATGCTGTTAAAAGTGGAGCTATTAAGAAGTTCTTCGTAATGGCAGGTTGTGACGGAAGACAAAACGGCAGAAGTTATTATACTGATTTTGCACAAGCACTACCAAAGGATACTGTAATTTTAACTGCTGGGTGTGCAAAGTATAGGTATAATAAACTTAACCTAGGGGACATTGGTGGAATACCAAGAGTACTAGATGCTGGACAATGTAATGACTCCTACTCATTAGCAGTTATTGCAATGAAGTTGAAAGAAGTATTTGAATTAAATGATATAAATGAGTTACCAATTGCATATAATATTGCATGGTACGAGCAAAAAGCAGTTATTGTTTTACTTGCCTTATTATACCTTGGAGTAAAGAATATTCACTTGGGACCAACTCTACCTGCATTCCTATCGCCAAATGTTGCAAATGTATTAGTGGAGACTTTTGGAATTGGAACAATTAAGGATGTTGACAGTGATATAGAACTATTTATGGCTAATTAAAAAAATAGCTTTCGCTTAAATGGCGGAAGCTATTTTTTATATCCTCTTAACTATTTTGCTGTAAAAGGGTATAATGGCATTAGTTGAATATGGAGGTGCGAAAATGTACGAAAGAGAATTTTATGACATTTTAAGTAGTAATGAGAGGCTTGTATGGAGTGATAGACCAAATAAGACAATACATTTACTTAAAGGATTACCTATGTTTGTTATTGGAATAATATGGGGAATAATAGATATTGGAATAATTTTAGCAATTGGGGGAAGTGCTCCATTATTCTTTATAGGACCTTTTATGCTACTACATATGATGCCACTTTGGATTGGTGTAGGAAACATGATAAGACTATTACTTAGCTATGAGAATGTATATTTTGCCTACACAGATAAGAGGGTAATAATAAGGTCTGGAATTTGGGGTATAGACTATAAATCTATAGCATTAGACTCAATAACAGACATAGAAGTAAATGTAAATCCCATAGAAAATTCAAGGAATTTGGGATCATTAATTATTAATGATAGCTATATTGGACATGGGGACAACAGGAGAAGAGTTATGAATAAACTTTATGGAATAAGTAATCCCTATGAAGTTTACAAGAACCTTAAAAAGATATCACTGGATATAAGGTCGGATATTAACTATCCAAATGAACTAAGACCAGAGAATAATCCAGGTTATAATACAGAGTACAAAGGCTAATACTTATATACAAAATCCCAAATATTGGAAGAAATTTGATGTGCTTATAATTTCTTGGAATATTTAAATAGCCTAGGGGTATATGTATAGAAGAGTTTAAATAGCAAAACATAAAGGGGGTAGATGAATGAATATACATGAGTATCAAGCAAAGGAAATAATGAAAAAATATAATATTCCTGTACCAAATGGTGTACATGTATTGACTGTAGAAGAAGCTGTTAATACAGCAAAATCAATGGATTCAAAGGTATTTGCTGTAAAAGCTCAAATCCATGCAGGAGGAAGAGGAAAAGCAGGTGGAGTAAAGATCGCAAAGAGTATTGAGGAAGTGGAAAGTGCTGCTAATAGTATCTTAGGTGCAACATTGGTTACACCACAAACTGGTCCCGAGGGAAAGGTTGTTAATCAATTACTTATTGAACAAGGTTTGAATATTGAAAAGGAGTACTACTTGAGTTTTATAGTTGACAGAGGATCATCCAGTGTTGTAATCATTGGGTCAGCTGAAGGTGGAATGGACATAGAAGAGGTTGCTGAACACTCCCCTGAGAAGGTATTTAAGGAGATAATTGATACATCAGTGGGCTTACAAGAGTTTCAAACTAGAAGATTATGTTTTAATATAGGGATACCAAAAGAAGCTTTTAAAGAAGCAACCATGTTAATAAAAAACATGTACAAACTTTTCTTGGATAATGACTGTAATATAGTTGAAATTAATCCATTGGTGTTGACAGGTGAGAAGAGAATCATTGCACTGGATGCGAAGATTTCCTTCGATAGCAACAGCTTGTATCGTCATAAGGATTTGATGGAGCTCAGAGATTTATCAGAGGAAGACCCAAGAGAGATTGAGGCTTCCAAGTATGATTTAAGTTATATATCCCTAACAGGGAATATTGGCTGTATGGTAAATGGAGCTGGTCTTGCTATGGCAACCATGGACATGATTGATTACTTTGGTGGATCACCAGCTAATTTCCTAGATGTTGGTGGTGGGGCTACAAAAGAAAAAGTAACTGAGGCATTTAAGATCCTATTATCAGATGGTAATGTTGAAGGTATCCTTGTAAACATATTTGGTGGAATTATGAAATGTGACATAATAGCTGAAGGTGTTGTTGCCGCAGCAAAAGAACTAGATTTAGAGGTTCCACTAGTTGTAAGATTAGAGGGTACAAATGTTGAGTTAGGAAAGAAAATTCTCTCTGAATCAGGTCTTGATTTAATTGCTGCATCATCACTGGCTGAGGGTGCTAGTAAAATTGTTGAATTAGTAAACAATAAGGTGGTGATGTAATGAGTATTTTAATTGGAAGAGAAACCAAAGTTTTAGTTCAAGGTATAACTGGTGAAACAGGACTATTTCATACTAAGCAGGCTATTGAATATGGAACAAATATAGTTGCAGGGGTTACTCCTTTTAAAGGAGGAACGGAAGTAGAAGGAGTTCCAATTTTCAATACCGTTAAGGATGCAGTTGAAAAAACAGGAGCTAATGTATCTGTTATTTATGTACCACCACAATTTGCTGCCGATGCTATTATGGAGGCTGCTGATGCAGGATTAGAATTAGTGATTTGTATTACAGAGGGAATTCCTGTATTGGATATGGTTAAAGTTAAAGCGTATTTAAAAGATAGAGACACAAGACTTATAGGACCTAATTGCCCTGGAGTTATAACACCAGGTGAATGCAAAATTGGAATAATGCCAGGCTATATCCACAAAAAAGGTCATGTAGGTGTAGTCTCAAGATCAGGAACATTGACATATGAAGCAGTGCATCAACTATCTACTAGAAATATAGGACAATCAACAGCTGTTGGAATTGGGGGAGACCCAATAAATGGTACAGATTTCATTGATGTTTTAAAGATGTTTAATGAAGATGATGAAACCTATGCAGTTATAATGATTGGAGAAATTGGAGGGACTGCAGAGGAAGAAGCGGCTCAGTGGATAAAGGAAAATATGACAAAACCAGTAGTTGCATTTATTGGTGGGAAAACAGCGCCTCCAAGTAAAAGAATGGGTCATGCTGGTGCTGTTATATCAGGAGGAAAGGGTAAAGCATCCGATAAGATAGCGACTCTTGAGGAATGTGGAGTAGCTGTTGCCCCAACACCTGATTCCATGGGAGAAACTCTAGTAAAGTCACTTAAGGATAACAATATATATGATAAGTGTTTAGTTTAGGAAGAAATCATGAAAAAACAGGGTACAATCAAGGGTGCCCTAGATTTTAATCCATAGAAACGTTTAACTTTTCACTTTATAGTGGTATAGTTATATTATAATAATAAAAAGAATTAGGCTTTAATTTTGAGAGATACATAAATTTGGAAACCTAAAAAGCTTATTCTACATATGGGTTTCACAACAATTTATTATCTACTCAATTTAATTATAAAAACTTGAGGAGGTATGTGAAATGATGTATGTTGGTATTTTAGTACTTATTGGCGCAGTATATTTATTAGTAAAGCAGTATGAATCAAGAATGGTTCTTTTTGGTGCAGGCTTACTTATGGCACTGTTGTCACTACAACCAATGGTTGCACTAGATGCTTTTGCAACTAGAATGACAACGGGTGGATTAATTACAGCTATTTGTTCTGTAATGGGTTTTGCATTTGTTATGAAGCTTACAAAGTGTGACCAACATTTGGTTAATTTAGTTGTTGGGGGTCTAAGTAAGTTTAGAGCAGTTCTTATTCCTGGTGCAGCTTTAGCTACATTTGCAATCAATATAGCACTACCAAGTGCTGCAGGAACATCAGCTGCTGTAGGAGCAATTTTTATTCCAATATTAATAGCAGCAGGAGTAGCACCTGCAGTTTCAGCAGCAGCAGTATTGGCTGGTACTTTTGGTAGTATGATCAGTCCTGGGTTATCTCATAATGCTTTCATAGCAGAGATGGCAGCAGTAGATGTTATGGATGTAATCAGTGTCCACCTTGTGGCAGATATAGTATCCATAGTAATTGGAGCAATTGCACTTACAATAGTTGCTAAAGTTCTTAAAGAAGATAAGGGATATGTAATTGAAGGTGGAGAAGCAAGACTGGAAGAGAAAAAAGAAGTTGAAAAAGCAAATGTGTTATTTGCAATAGTACCAATCATTCCGATAGTTTTATTAGTTCTTGGCTCAACTGTTGTTCCAGCTATGGCAATGGGAGTTCCACAAGCCATGTTAATAGGTACAATGATAGCTATATTAGTAACAAGAACAAAACCTCAAGATGTTACTAAAGCATTCTTTGATGGTATGGGAAATGCTTATGCAAATATCATGGGTATAATAATCGCCGCAGCAGTATTTGTTGCAGGTATGGAAGCGATTGGTATAGTAGAAGCATTTATTAACCTATTAGTTAACACAGAGAGTATAGTAAAGGTAGCAGCTACATTTGGACCTTTCATACTAGGGGTAATTTCTGGATCAGGAGATGCAGCAGCATTCGCATTTAATGAGGCGGTTACACCACAAGCTCAAATGTTTGGATTGGAAATGATAAATATGGGAAGTATAGCAGCGCTAGGTGGAGCATTAGGAAGAACAATGTCTCCTATAGCTGGAGCTACAATTGTTTGTGCAACAATAGCTAATGTTAATCCTTTAGAAGTTGCAAAGAGAAATGCTCCTGGTATGATTATAGCTGCTATAGTGGCAATGTTCTTATTAGTATAGGGGTGATATAGTGAAGGTAAACAAAAGCAGGATAGAAGTTGACTTTGACAGTATATCTAAATTTGGAGGGCTATCTAAAGGCGGGGTAACCCGCCTTGCTTTTTCTAAGGAAGATATGGATGCAAGGAGTTATTTAAAGGATGTAATGGAAGACCTTGGGCTTAAGATTAGTGTCGATGCCTTTGGTAATATGCGTGGCAGAAGAGATGGAATCAAGGATTTAGCTCCAGTTGCCATAGGGTCACATCTTGATACTGTTCCAGAAGGTGGTAACTATGATGGCATAGTGGGAGTGATAGCTGCTCTTGAAGTAGTAAGGGTTCTAAATGAAAATAATATTGAAACATTAAGACCAATAGAAGTTGTTAACCTATCTGCAGAAGAATCAAGCAGGTTTGGCGGAGCTACCTTGGGTAGTAAGGTCTTATCGGGCAAGATTGGGTTAAAAGACCTTAATAAGTATGCAGACAAGGAAGGCGTAAGTCTTTACAAAGCTTTAGAAGACAATGGATTTGAACCGGATAAGATAAGTGAAGCAGTATTGGATAAAGGAGAAATTTACTCCTTTATAGAAATGCATATAGAACAAGGTCCAGTTTTGGAAACAGAAAAAATACCAGTTGGTATAGTTACTTCCATAGCTGCTCCAACAAGATTCAGAGTGAAGTTTAAGGGAGTTGCTGATCATTCTGGAAACACTCCAATGAATATCAGAAAAGATGCTCTTACTGCTGCCAGTGAGTTGATTCTTGGTGTTGAAAGAATTGCTAAAGATGAGGCAGGGCCTGCAACTGTTGGAACTGTTGGGTATGTTTATGTTAAACCGGGAGCTATGAATGTTATTCCTGGAGCAGTTGAATTAGGAATAGACATCAGAGATATTAATAGTGATGACAAGAAGATTGCCGTAAAGAAAGTTATTGATCTTATTGATAAGATCAAAGAAGAGAGACCTGTTGAAGTTGAATATGAAATATTAACTGATGATGAACCGGTTGAACTGTCTTCAAAGGTTATAGAGACTCTTGTAGAAACTGCTAAAGATAGAGGACTAGACTATAAGGTGATGCATAGTGGAGCAGGTCATGATGCCATGCATATGGCAGACATCGCTGAAGCTGGAATGATATTTGTTCCAAGCAAGAATGGCATAAGTCATAATATTGAAGAATTTACTGAAATGGATGATATTGTAATAGGTACAGAATTACTATTACATGCAACCATTAGATTAGCACAGGAAGGTGAGTAATATGGATCGAATTAAAGAATTAGTAATGTCCTTAGAAGATAAGGTGATTGAGTATAGAAGAAGCTTTCATAAACATCCAGAGCCAGGTTGGACTGAGTTCAGGACAGCATCAACAGTTGTTGAAAAACTACAATCTCTAGGTTATGAGGTTAAATATGGTAAGGATGCTGTTATTAAAGAAGATATGATGGGTGTTCCCAGTGATGAAGATTTGGCAAAATTTATGGAAAGAGCAATTTCCCAAGGTGCAAATCCTGAAATAGTTAAGAAGATGGAGGGTGGATTAACAGGGGTAATTGCAGAACTTAAGTGTGGAGAAGGACCAACATTTGCCTTTAGATTCGACATGGACTCTAATGATATTGATGAAGCAAGAGATGAAAAGCATAGACCTTTCAGAGAAGGTTTTTCATCTGTAAATGAGAAAGCCATGCATGCCTGCGGACATGATGGTCATACTGCAATGGGTTTAGGTTTGGCTGAAGTTTTAGTAAACATTAAGGACGATATTAAGGGGACTATCAGACTTATATTCCAACCAGGTGAAGAAGGAGTCCGTGGTGCTAGAGCAATGGTTGCTGCAGGAGCAGTTGATGGAGTAGACTACATTGTTGGAGCTCACATAGGATTTCAGTCTAAAAAAGTGGGAGATATAATTTGTGGTACTGAAGGATTCCTAGCCACTACTAAATTGGATATAAATTATAAAGGAATACCAGCACATGCTGCTGCTGCTCCTGAAGAAGGTAGAAATGCACTTTTAGCTGCTGCAACTACAGCAATAAATCTACATGCTATAACTAGACATAGTAAGGGCACATCTAGAATAAATGTTGGGATTCTAAATGCTGGACAAGGTAGAAATGTAATCCCTCCAAATGCAATTCTTAAGATAGAAACCAGAGGATTAACATCTGAGATAGATGATTTCATGCATGAAAGTGCTAGAAGGGTTGTTGAGGGAGCTGCAAAAATTTACGATGTGGATTATGACATCAAAATTGTTGGTGGAACTAAGAGTGGATATAGTAGTCCAGAGATGATTCAAATGGTTAAAGAAGTTGCAGAGAAAATGGATTATTTCAAAAACATCACGGAAAACTCTGATTTTGGAGCTGCAGAAGATTATTCTCACTTCATGTCAATAGTACAAGAAAATGGTGGAATAGGAACATATCTTCAAATAGGAGCAAATATGACTGCTGGTCATCATGATTTCTATTTTGACTTTGATGAGTCCGTTTTAGCACAAGGAGTAGAATTAATGGCAAGAACTGCCATTAAGGTTTTAGGTTAATACCTGAGGAGGGATACAATATGGCCTATGAATTTGATGTATTGATAAAAAATGGTTTAGTAGTAGATCCAAATACAAACATTCATGACATTAAAGATATTGGAATTAAGGATGGAAAGATTGCTAAAATTGAAGATAGTATTTCCGCTACAAAAGCAGAGGAAATATTTGATGTGAATGGGAAGTTGGTAGTTCCTGGACTAGTTGATTTGCACATGCACGCATCAACTTGGTTAGGGGGGAAATATGGGCATAAGATGCTTGCTCAAGCAGGAGTTACCAGTGCCTTAGATATGTCAGGACCTATTGAAGGAGTAATGGAGATTGCCAAAGATAATGGTGTTGGTTTAAATATTGCATGTATTGAGTATGTCAGACCTGAACACACAGTAAAGACAAATAATCCTACAGATAAAGAAATTGATGATGTAATTGAAAGTTGTTTTAATAGAGGAGCCATAGGGATAAAACTCTTAGGTGGACATTATCCTCTAACTAGTGATGCAACAAAACGAGCAATACAAATTGCAAATGACAAACATGCCTATGTTGCATTCCATGCTGGAACCATGACTTATGGTTCAAATATTCAAGGAGCATTGGAAGCTATTGAGTTGGCAGATGGAAATGCAATTCACCTAGCTCACATTAATAGTTACTGCAGAGGAAATGTAAGGGATTACATGCTTGCGACTGAGGAAATTATTGAAGCATTAAAGAAGAACCCAAGAATTAGGACAGAGGCATATCTTTCACCTTTAAATGGAACTAGTGCTAAATGTTCCAATGGGATTCCAGAAAGTCTAGTTACCCATAAGTGTCTTCAAATGGGTGGATTTGAAGCTACAGAGGAAGGCTTAGAAAAAGCCATAGCTAATGGATGGGCTCAAATAAATGTAGAGACTGGCGGCAAAGTAGATCTTGGTGTTGGGCAGGAAGCAGTTGAATATTGGAGATCTAAAGGAACTGATACAACGGTTAGTTTTGCAGTTAATCCTGCAGAGCCAAGATATAGATTAGCTACTGTTAAAAGAGACAATGGTGACTTCGTAGTAGATTGCATTAGTACTGATGGAGGAGGAATCCCAAGAAATGTAACAATTGAAATGGGATTGAGTTTAGTTAAGCTTAATGCTTTAAGTTTGGAAGATTTTGTATTGAAATCAAGTACTAATCCAGCAAGAATCTTAGGGCTTAAGAATAAAGGACATTTTAATATCGGTGCTGATGCTGATATAACAATTATTAATATGAAAGAACAAAAACCATATATGAGTTTATCAAATGGTAAAGTAGTAATGATCGACGGATATGTTTGTGGAAGTGGTTCAAAGATTATTACAACAGCTAAAGGCGAAGAAGCTGTGAAAAATTATGGATTAGAGCCTTTGGTTGTAGATTTGTCAGAAAGTGGTTTTTATAAGTGGTAATATCTTTCCCCCATCCTAGGATGGGGGAATATTTTTAGTTATTTACCTTGAAACTTGGGTATCATACATAGATAATCATTAAACTTGGAGGTACTTATTTTGACTAATTGGTTGTTGAATATAGTTTTAAAGGGAGAACAAGATTATTCAGATAGAGGGAATAGATTGAAGGTTGGATATTTAGCTGGAGGTGTAGGAGTTATAGCTAATATAATTCTTGCTATAATAAAGCTAACTATCGGTTTGCTAATATCATCCATAGGGGTAATTGCTGATGGGGTGAATAATTTTGCAGACTCTGCTTCTTCAATTATTACACTTATAGGATTCAAATTATCCAGTATGCCAGCAGATAAGGAGCATCCTTATGGTCATGGAAGACTGGAGTATGTGTCTGCCCTTTTAGTTGCTTTTATAGTTATTCTAGTAGGACTACAATTTACAAGATCATCTATAGATAGAATTATCACACCAAAAGCAGTAGAATTTAGCATTGTACCCTTCGTTATACTATTACTTTCAATATCTGTTAAGATTTGGCTGAGTATTTTTAATAGAAAATTAGGTGAGCTTATAAATGCTAAAGGCTTAATTGCAACAGCAACAGATGCATTTGGAGATGTATTAATAACCTTAGTGGTTGTTCTTTCAATTGTAGTAGGTCAATTTACCACTTTCCCAATTGATGGTATAATTGGACTTGTGGTATCATTTTTTATAATTTATGCTGGATACAACTTAGTAAAGGATACAATAAGTCCTCTGATAGGGGAGGCTCCATCAGAAGAGCTTATTCAATCAATTTATGATGATATATCCAGCTATGAGTATATTACAGGCGCTCATGATTTAGTTGTTCACACATATGGTGCTGGTAGAACCATGGCTACCCTGGATGTAGAGTTTCCTTCAGATGTTGACGTTATTACAATTCACGATATAATTGATCAAGCTGAAAGAGAAATTGGGGATAGATATAATTTGACATTGGTTATTCATATGGACCCTCTAGGTCCTGAATCAAAAGAAAGATACCAACTTAGAAATCAAGTAAAAAGAATTATTAAGCCCTTAGACATGGTTAAGTCAATACATGACTTTCAAATACTGGAAGAAAATGGGATAAAGATAATCGAACTCCATGTGGTTATAAGAGGGGATAAAACAGAAAAAAATAAGAATTTCGACAAGATAAAATATGACCTAGAAAAGAAAGTAGAAGATAGTTTAGATGATTATAAGTGTAGAATAATTCTGGATGTGGATTTCTAATATGAGGAGAGAATTTATGTATAATAGACAGAAGAAAATGATAACCAATTATATAAAAAGTGGAGAAAAAACCAAGGACAACCTAAAGCTAGGAGTTGAAATTGAACACTTCGTTGTCTATAAAAATAACTACCAAAGTGTCTCCTATTATGGAGAAGACGGTGTTGAATCAACTCTTAAGAATTTATTAGATCTTGGTTGGGAAGGAACCTACCAAGGAGGATATTTACTGGGGCTTATAAAGAATGATCTTAGTATCACCCTAGAACCAGGTAGCCAGTTGGAAGTAAGCATTGAAGCAAAAGTCAATCTTGAAGATATAGAAAGATCTTATTTGAGTTTTCTTGATGATTTATTACCAGTATTAGAAAACAAAAATCAAAGTTTGGTTGCTTTAGGCTATCATCCACAAACTAAGATTGAAGATATTAAATTATTGCCAAAGAAACGATATGACTTGATGTTCAATCACTTTAAGTCCAGAGGAAGTCATGCTCATAACATGATGAAGGGGACTGGTGCCTTTCAAGTTTCTATTGATTATTTAAGTGAAGCTGATTATGTTAAAAAATTTAGAGTTATCAATGCTCTATCACCTATATTTTATGGATTGTTTGAAAATGGATACTTTTTTGAAGGGGAAGCCTGTAAGATACATAACATAAGATCCTTCATATGGTCAAATTGTGATAATGATAGGGCAGGGAATATTGAATGTGCTTTTGATGATGACTATTCATATGATAAGTATGCAGAATATATATTAGAAAGACCCCCTATATTTACAATAAAAAATGGTGAAATAATACCTACTAATAAAAAACTAGTTAAAGATATCCTTGATCCTGACAAAACAGAATTTGAAGAGTTGGAACATCTAATGACCATGTTCTTTCCCGATGCAAGAACTAAGAGATATATTGAGATTAGAATTATGGATGCAGTTCCATACCCATTGAATATTGCAGCAGTTGCTTTAATTAAGGGGATTTTCTACAATGAAAATAATTTAAATCTTGTATTTGATTTTGTTAAAGATATCAAATACGAAGATATTCAGATTATAAAAGGTGAGATACTCATTAATGGACTGAATACAATCATAAAGGATAAATCCATAATAGATTTAGGTAAATGGCTAATTGAGCTTTCAAGGGAATCACTAGGAAAGGAATCTATTTACCTTAAACCTTTGGAGGACATGTTAAATGAGGGTAAGAATCCATATTTAATTACCAAAGAAGCAGTAGAGGAGTTAGGAATAAGTAAGGGCTTAGAATGGGCAACTCTAAAAAGGTAGGTGATATTTTGAAGGGAAATGAGATCAATAATAATTATATTTCTATGATACTGAAAAATCCAGATGCATATATTAATGATTACAAGAATACAGTTATAAAAGTAGCCAATTCCAATGCTAAGTATAAGGGAAAACCAGTACCATTTCTTTATAATCCTATGTTCTTCAGCAAGAGTGAAGAAGAAAGCTTAAAGAGCATTATGGAGAAAATGATGAAGATAGGGGATAAAGTAACAGACCAATTTATAAAGGATGAGAGTTACAGAAAATTATTTGGATTCCCAAAATTTATTGAAGAAATGATCTTAAGAGAAAACAGGTACTCAATAAATGTTCCAATAGCAAGATTTGATCTTTTTTTTAAGGATGATAAGAATTTCAAGTTTTGTGAACTAAATACTGATGGATCATCAGCTATGAATGAAGATAATACAATAGGTAGAATACTAATGGAGTCAAAGGCTATTCAAGATATGAGTACTAATTATAGTTTATATAATAGGGAACTTATAGATAAGTGGGTTATGGAAAGTTTGAGTATTTTTAGAAAATGGGATCCCAATAATAATAACCCTAATGTAGCTATAGTGGATTTTGTTGAAAGCGGGACTTCAGCTGAGTTTTTAGAGTTTAAAAAGGCTTATGAGAAACAAGGATATAATTGCATTATCGTTGATCCCAGGGAACTAGAATATAGACAGGGAAACCTGTATAAGGATGATTATAGGATAGATTTAGTCTATAGAAGAATAGTTACATTTGAACTTATTGAGAAGGCAGATGAAGTACAGAACTTTATTAATGCTTACATGGACGATGCCATGTGTGTAATTGGTACTATAAGATCTCAAGTGATTCATAACAAGGTCTTTTTCAAAATTTTATTTGATGAGCAAACCCATAGATTCTTGGAAGAGGATGAGATTAAGTTTATTTATGATCATATCCCATTTACTGGATTATTCAAAGGAAGTGGAAGTATCTTTGAAGAAGTTTTAAATAATAAGGATAAGTATATTATGAAACCAGTAGATATGAATGCATCTCAAGGAGTCTTTGTTGGCAGGGACTTAAGTTTTAGTGATTGGAAAGAGAGACTTGATAAAATATTTGATACAGACTATTTATATCAAGAATTTATAACCCCATATGAAAGAGATTTTATAGTCTTCAATGATTCGGATTTCGAAATACAGAAATTCAAATCAATAGTTGGTGTTTTTTTATACAAGAGAAAGTACGCTGGATTATACACTAGAATTGGGAAGGAAAATATAATATCTGGAGTTACAAATTATTTCACAGTTCCAAATTTAATAGTGGAAAAAAAGTAAAATAAAACTGACTTAAATTGCAATAGCAAATTGAACTAATCATCAAACCTAATAAACTTAATCGTCAATTATGATTATTTATGTCAGGGGAAGGGTGGAGATTTTCAGCGAAAATACTACCCGACCTTGACAACCAC
>Ga0265293_10002405_pt1 | contig 37826 bp, 34 predicted proteins | sample Munlanlewell138R_FD_192505 | JGI IMG/M metagenome (GOLD analysis project Ga0265293, IMG submission 192505) | Leachate microbial communities from a municipal landfill in Southern Ontario, Canada - Leachate well 138R | ecosystem: Engineered > Solid waste > Landfill > Unclassified | place: Canada... | reverse complement strand
TCTAAAAATCATTTTTTGCTAAATTCATGAGTTGATATTCATGAAGCATAATGTATTTTTCTACATGATTATTGCGTTTTGCGGAAACTCAAATATTAAACCCTATTGACAGCCCTAGGCTTTCTGAGCTGGCAAAAGATAAGAAAAATATCGTCTTAATAGCTTCAGACCACACAAGACCTGTTCCCAGTAAGATTATAGTTCCTGCACTTTTAGATGAAATACGATTATTAAATCCGGATGCAGACATAACAATATTAATAGCTACTGGTTGTCATAGGGGCATGACTGATGATGAATTGCTTGAAAAATTTGGTAAAGATATATATGAAAATGAAAAGATTGTAATGCACGATTGTGATACTTCTCCTGTAACAAATATAGGCATGTTACCAAGTGGCTCTTTATGCTATATAAATTCGTTTATACTAAATGCTGACCTTGTTGTGTCAGAAGGATTCATAGAGCCTCACTTTTTTGCAGGCTTCTCTGGAGGTAGAAAAAGTGTCATGCCAGGATGTGCAAAAAGATCTACCGTTATGGCCAATCACTGTTATGAATTTATAAATAGTGATAAAGCATCTACAGGCAATCTAATAGATAATCCCATTAACATTGATATGGAATGGACAGCCCAAAAAGCTGGTCTTGCTTTTATACTTAATGTAGTACTAAATGACAAAAAAGAAATCGTTCATGCAGTAGCAGGCCACTGTATAAGTGCTCACAGAAAAGGTTGTGACTTTTTAAGTAGCTTGTGCCAGGTAGAACCGATAATATCTGATATAGTTATAACCTCCAACAGCGGGTATCCTTTGGACAGAAATATTTATCAGGCTGTAAAAGGTATGACCGCGGCAGAAGCGTCAGTAAAGCCAGGCAGGGTCATAATAATGGTTGCAAAATCTCAAGATGGTCATGGAGCTGATGTGTTTTATGAGCAATTAGCCATGGAGAGGGATGTAGATAAGACCTTACAGCTATTTTCACAAAGAAAAAAAGATGAAACAGAGCCTGACCAATGGCAAAGCCAGATATTTATAAGGGTGTTGAAAAAGGCACATGTAATTTATGTGTCTGATGTTCCAGATGAAATAATTGAAAAAATGCACATGATACCTGCAAAAGATATAGACAAAGCCCTAGAGATTGCTAAAAAACTTTTATCAAGAGATGATGCTAAAATTACAGTAATACCTGATGGAGTGGGAATTATAGTAAAAGAAAAATAATATGTAATAAGTTAAGACTTATCAAATACTAAACTTTCAAAAAATTTTATTGAGTAATAAAAACTCTATTGACATTATATAGATAGTCATCTATATTATCTATAGACTATATAGATGAGTGTCTATGTAAGGGGGTATTTATTTTGAACTATGAAGAAAAGGCAAAGATATTTAAGGTCTTATCAGATAAAAATAGATTAAAAATAATTGACATACTCTCATGCAAAGAAAGATGTGCATGTGATATTTTAGAATGCTTTGATTTTACCCAGCCAACACTTTCACATCATATGAAGGTTTTGTCTGATCTTGATTTAGTTAGGGTAAGAAAAGAAGGTCTTTGGAATCATTATTCTTTAAATATGGATAAGTACAAGGAAATTTCAGATTTTCTCTTTTTCATATTTAATGAAACAGAAGATTGTATCTGTAGGATTATTGACCAAGGTAATTGTAATTGTAAAAAGATAGAAGGTTAGGAAATTAGGTAATTTTATGAATATATTTGAATGGCTTAATAGCCAACTGTTAAAAATGCAGTGGCTTTGGGATTTAGTAGAACTCTTGGTTGTAAGAGTTTTTAAACTATCTATGGATAATAGGGTTGGAGGCAGTGTCCACTTTTTTATATATGATGTTATAAAGATATTTATTCTTTTATCAGTAATGATATTTATAATATCCTATATCCAAAGCTACTTTCCTCCTCAAAGAACAAAAAAGATTCTAGGGGGTATTAAAGGAATAAAGGGCAATATTTTAGGAGCTCTTTTAGGAATATTGACACCATTTTGCGCCTGCTCAAGCATTCCAATTTTTATTGGTTTTGTTTCATCAGGCCTTCCTTTAGGAGCAACTTTTTCCTTTTTAATTTCATCTCCAATGATAGACTTAGCTGCCTTTTTACTCCTAGTTTCCACCTTTGGTATGAAAATAGGAATTATATATCTAGTTACAGGAGTTGTAATTGCTATTATTGGTGGAATTGTTATTGAGAAGATGAAATTAGAAAAATATATAGAAGCCTATGTTTGGTCTAGCAAATCACAGGATCTAGATATGTTAGAAATGTCTTTTAAGGAAAGACTAGTCTTTTCTAAAGATCAGGTTTTAGATATAGTTCGTAGAGTTTGGCCCTATATTTTAATAGGGGTTGGAATAGGAGCCCTAATTCATAACTGGATTCCCCAGTCTATTATTGAAAAAATATTGGGCTCAGACAATCCTTTTTCAGTTTTAATAGCTAGTTTTATAGGGGTGCCAATTTATGCAGATATTTTTGGAACAATCCCTATAGCAGAAGCTCTTTTAGCAAAAGGTGTTGGCCTAGGCACAGTTATATCTTTTATGATGGGGGTTACTGCTATGTCAATCCCATCTATAATAATGTTGAGTAAGGTGGTAAAACCAAGACTTCTAATAATATTTATGGCTATAACTGTAGGCGGGATAATAATAGTAGGGTATGGCTTAAATGCCTTATCCTTCTTAATTGGATAAAAAGAATAGGATAAGTCTTTGACTTTAAAGGTGAGAAAAAATGATTATAAAAGTATTAGGTAGTGGTTGTTCTAAGTGTAAAAAATTAGAAAAGATGGTAAAAAAGGTTTTAAGAGAAGAAAATATGCAGGCTCAAATAGAAAAGGTTGAGGACTATTCTGCCATATTAGCTTATGGTGTTTTAACTACACCAGCCTTAGTTGTTAATGAAAAACTTGTTTCACAGGGTAAACTTTTAAATTCAAAAGAAATTAAAGAGCTACTTTTTTAAGCTTAACAAAAAGAAGATATCTGGTTTTTATATTAATATTGTGAGAAAGAGATAAAATTTCTTCATTTAAATCCCCCCTTTATACTATAATATGGTAATAAGGGGGGAATAATCTATGTTTAATCAAAAGACAGATGCAGCCTATTATGATGTATATCCTAGAGTGTTTTTACAAGATAAAAAAAGTGAAATCACCATAAGTCCAAGAGGAAATCACGTAAAATTTAGTAAAGATAAGAATTATTTGATACTTGTCTTTCCTTTGGACTCAGTAGTAGATAGGCCTTCACAAGGCTTAGGTACTTTTGAAGGAATAAAGGCAGATACTATAGAATTAAAGTCAATTGAGGGAAAACTTACTTTTTCTTATACCTTTAAAAGGGAACAAGAGCATATTATTACTCTTTGTGAAATGAATGAAGAGATAAATGTACTGACACAAACAAGTGTCTACTGTTTAAAAGAGGATTTGTTTCAAAGAAGACCCTATAAAATAGAGGCCCATTCTCACACTAATCATTCAGATGGGAAGGAGAGTCCAGATTTTGTTCCTCCATATTACAGGATGATGGGCTATGATATTTTAGCAATAACCGACCATAGGGAGTTCTATCCCTCACAAATGGCAATAGATGCTTATAGTAATATTAAGACCAATTTAACACTTTTTCCAGGAGAGGAAGTACATGCACCTTTTAATACTATTCACATTATTAACTTTGGTGGTAGTTTTTCTGTGAATGAAATCTTTAAAAATGACTTTGATAAATACGACAGGGAAGTTAAGAAGATTATTGAAGAATCAGATATACCAAAAGATTTAGACCCATATAAGGTAGCATCTTGTATCTGGGTAAGTAAAAATATTAGACAAGGGGGAGGCTTATGTATTTTGGGCCATCCTTTTTATAGGCCCGGAAGAGCAGGAAATGTAATTTTCGACCAAGATGGCAATAAAACAGCCTATGAAGTGGGAAGAATGAGTCTTAATTACAATGTTCCATCTGATATATTTATTTATCTTTTAAAATTGGGAATCTTTGATGCTTGGGAAATATGTGGTTTTTCTAGAACTAGAAATAACGGTCACCTTTCCTTGTATTTGGAAATGCTAGAAGAGAAACTGGATATACCAGTAGTAGCTGCCAATGATAGCCATGGGGTTGCTCAGCAAAGAGAATACTTTAACCAAGTATTTACTATTGTATTTTCTAAAGATAAAAGTCATGAAGAAGTCTTAAATAACATTAGTAAGGGCTATTGCTTAGCAGTAGAAAATCATTACAAAAATGAAAGAATGACCTATGGAAAGCCTAGATTAATGAGATATGGAAGATTTTTAATTGATTACTTCTATCCTGCTTATGAAGAGATTGCATTTATGGAAGGCAAGCTTTTAAAAGACTATGTAGCTGGTATAAGAGGGGCTAAAGAAGAATTGGAAAGAATTAGTATAAGGGCTAGAGACTTTATGGATAGTTTCTTTAGTGGTAAAGAAATTACATATTAAGAAAGATCAAAGTCAATTTCTTGGTCTAGTGTAATGTCGTCTTTTGTAACTATGGAGTCGTAGACCAATATTTCGACTCCTTTTTCTTTTGCTTCTTTTATAGCTTCATAAAAGGCAGGGTCTCTTTTTTTATTTATTTTAAACAGTTTTGGACCTTTCATTTGGATAAGGAAAAAAACAATAGCCCTATAGCCTTCTTTTTTAGCTTGTATTAGGTCTTCTAGGTGTTTTTTACCCCTTAAGGTAGGGGCATCAGGAAACATAGCTATGCCATCTTCTTCTAGAGTTACTCCCTTTATTTCCATGTATCCTTTTTCTTTTTGGTTTTCAAAATATATGTCAAAGCGGGACTTATTAAAGCTTGCTTCCTTTTTAGCATTCACAATATTATTCAACCCTTTAATCTTGTCTTTTAAAATAGCTTCATAAACCACTTGATTAGGAACTTGGGAATCAATATTTATGAGCATATCTTGTTTGTATACTGATATTAAGGAGTATCTTGTTTTTCTCTTAGGATTATTTTGGTGGTCTTCTAGAAGGATTTTTGTGCTAGGTAAAAGAATTTCTTTACATCTACCAGTGTTTTTCACATGGGCTATTTCTTCTTTTTCATTTATTAATACATGACCTATAAATCTATTAGGTCTTTTTACAAACTTACCTTCAATTATATTTTTATACTTAATCATATTTTAACCATTCTTTTTTCAATAATTTTATTATATCCACTTATATCCTTGTTTCAAAATATTCTAGGATAAATTGAAAAAAATCCAGCTGTAGCTAGAGAAAAAGAAAATCCAGCTGTAGCTAGAGAAAAAGAAAATCCAGCTGTAACTAGGTAATTGGAAGATTATTTAAAATTAGGTATAATCTTTTTATATCTAAAAGATTTTACAAGGAGAAAGACATTGAAACTTATTTCATGGAACATAGATTCTTTAAACGCAGCCTTAACAGGAGACTCTTCTAGAGCTCTTTTATCTAGAGAGGTTCTTAAAAGTATAGCAAGCTACGATCCTTTGGTAGTTGCTCTACAAGAGACTAAATTGTCTAGTAGTGGACCCACCTTGGACCATATTGGGCTTTTAGATGAAATACTTCCTAACTATGATATAGCTTGGAATAGTTCAGTGGAGCCAGCTAGAAAGGGTTATGCAGGTACCATGTTTTTATATAAAGCAGAGTTAAAGCCCAAGGCCACTTTCCCACAAATTGGAGCACCTCACCCTATGGACTTAGAAGGTAGGATTATTACCTTGGAGTTTGATGACTTTTACCTTACACAAGTTTACACTCCTAACGCAGGTGATGGCCTAAATCGTTTAGATGAAAGACAAGCCTGGGATGAAAGATATGCCCAATATTTAGCACAATTGGATAAGAAAAAAGTTGTGTTGGCTACAGGAGACTTTAATGTAGCCCATAAAGAGATTGATTTAGCAAATCCTGAAAGTAATCGTCAATCTGCAGGTTTTACAGATGAAGAAAGAGAAGGCTTTACAAATCTTTTAAACAAAGGTTTTACAGATACTTTTCGTCATATTCATGGAGATATTAAGGATGTATATACCTGGTGGGCACAAAGGGCTAGGACCAGCAAGATAAACAACGCTGGTTGGAGAATAGATTATTGGTTGGTCAGTGACAGGATATCTCACAAGGTGAAAAAATCAGAAATGATTGACTCAGGTCCCAGACAAGACCACACCCCCATATTACTTGAAATAGAGCTCGGTTAAAAAAGTAGGGTAAAAAGAAAAAGATTGAGAAATTGATATATGAAAAGAGAATACAAGGTAATAAATAGGCAGACTTTAAAATTATTAGCCATAACTTTCATGCTCATAGACCATTTATGGGCATCTCTTATTTCTGGAAATCAATGGATGAATTATGTAGGAAGAATGGCCTTTCCTATCTTTGCCTTTCAGATAGTGGAAGGTTATATACATACCTCCAATTTTAAAAAATATGCCCTTAGATTATTTATCTTTGCCCTTGTATCAGAAATACCTTTTAATTTGTTCTATAGTGGTTCTTGGTTTTTCCCCTTTTATCAAAATGTCATGTTTACCCTTCTTTTAGGCCTTTTAGCCATTCATTTTTTAGATACATACCTTAAGGATAGAGCTAATAAAAACCCTTATTTAAGCTTCTTAAAGGTCTTACTTTGTATTTTATTAGGCTTTATAGGTTTTACAGATTATGGAGCCCTTGGGGTTTTAATGGTCATTTCCTTTTATATCTTTAGAGATTACAAATATGGCATAATATATCAAATTATTTCTTTGTTTGTGATAAATGTTTTCTTTTTCAATGGACTTTTTATACCCATAAATATTTTGGGAATTACTTTAGAGTTTCCTACCCAAGGTTTTGCTCTTTTAGCCTTTGTCTTTATAGGTTTATACAATGGGAAAAAAGGAAGAGAAAGCAACTTGTCCAAGTACTCTTTTTATATCTTTTATCCTCTTCATATGTTAATTCTTTATATACTTTCTACCTTTATGCTATAAAGGCCAAAAGGTCAATATTAGGGGTACCCCTAAAAAGAGGGATATTAAAGAAAGAGGAAGGCCTAAATACCAATAGTCAGTAAATTTATATCCACCAGGTCCCATTACCAAGGTATTGGACTGATGGGCTATGGGAGTCATAAAGGAAGTGGAGGCCCCTATGGCTATGGCCATTAAAAGTGGGTCAGGGGAAACTTGCATAGAAAGGGCAACACTAAGGGCAATTGGTCCCATAAGAATAGTGGTTGCTGTGTTGTTTATAACATTGGTTAAGATGATAGTTATAAGCATTAGTACACCTACCATTAAGTATGGGGGAAAGCGAGTGGAAAGCTTTGTTAATAGCCCAGCAATTGTGTCAGATGCTCCACTGGTTTCTAGGGCCTTACCAAGAGCAAATAAGGAACCAATCATAAAGATAGTGGGCCATTCTATGGAATCATAAAACTCTCTAGGTGTAAGTATTTTAAAAATTAAGAGTAAAAGGGCAGCTGATGCAAAGGCTATTTGAACAGGTATAATATTAAAAGCGGACAGAAGAATCGAAAGTCCAAAAACACCTAAAGTTATGTATTGTTCCTTAGAAGAATCTTCGATTTGTAAGTCAACCCCTCTTTCTGCCAAGGGTAGACAACGCATTTTAGCATATAGGTCGCTTAAACTGTCTTTGGGAGCTTGTAAAAGTAGAATATCACCACTTTGAAAGCGAAAGGCCTTTAACCTAACCACATTGGATACCCCTTTTCTAGATACAGCCAAAAGGTTTGCATTATACTTATTTCTCAATCTAGTCTCTATTGCCGTTCTCCCAACAAGGGGCGAATCATTTCTTAAAACCACCTCTACAAGAGCAATATCATCAGATTTTAGCAATCTTTCTGAGGATAACTTTTCTGTTTTGGCCCCCCTCAACTCTAAGCATTCCTTACTTATTAAGTTCTTAAGGTCACTGCTCATGGCCTTTACAATCAAAATATCTTTAGGATGAATCTTCTGGCTACCTCCAGGAGATATGATTCTTTGATCCTTACTTATGATGCTAAGCACAGTGCCAGAGAGTTTGTAGGTAGAAAAGAAATCCTTCAGGTTCATACCTTGAACACTACAATGGTCTGTAACTACCAGTTCAAAGAGATAGTCATCTAGGTTAAATCTTTCTTTTAAAGTTTTAGAATCTCTTAAGGGTATAAAGCGCCAACCAATAAAAACGGTAAAAAGAATCCCTACTAAGGCTAAGCTTAAACCCACTGGAGCAAAAGAGAAAAAGGAGAAGGCCTCACTTCCTGCTTGTATCCTGTAGGTTGAAACTATTAAATTAGGTGGAGTTCCAATTCCAGTAATCATTCCACCTAACAAGGAAGCAAAAGAAATGGGCATTAGAAGCTTTGAAGGAGATATCTTGTTAGCTTTGGCAATTGTAAGGCCTATAGGCATTACTATTGCTAGGGCTCCTATATTATTCATAAAGGCTGATAAAGAGGCTGTTATTACCATTAAAGTGAGTATTTTGATAAAAACTTTGTTGGGACCTCTATCTACAATTGATAAAATCCTATTTATAGCCCCTGTTTTTGTCAAAGCACTACTAATTATCAAAACAGCTGCCACAGTTATAACTGCAGGGTGGCTAAAGCCAGAAAAAGAATCTGCTGGGTCTAAAACCCCTGTTAAGGCCAAAGCCAACATGGCTAGGATGGATACAAAGTCATATCTTAATTTTCCTTGTATGAACAAAAATAGGGTTATAATTGTGACAACTAGTACTACAATTTGAGGATACATTTTACTCCTTAATGGCTTCTTTTTTCTTTTGATTTTTCTTTTGTCTACTTAATGATGTTTATTTTTATAAGAAATAAAATTTCTTCTTACTAAATATTATATGATAAAAAGTGGTCAAAATAAATAAGGTATTATTATATAGGTATAAGGAGGTCTTTAGGTAGCTTTATAGTAAGTTAGTGTAAAGAACTTTTGAAATTAAGCATCATATATACTATTATGAAGAAGAGGTAGTAGAAAAATGAAAATCCATTTTTTAGGAACCTGTTCAGGTACAGAACCTGTAAAGGGCAGTAGACATCTAGCCTTTGTTATTGAAAAAGACAATAAGTTGTACTGGTTTGACGCTGGAGAAGGCTCTTCTTATACAGCTCATGTAATGGGCTTAGACCTTTTATCTGTAGAGGCTATATTTATAAGTCACTCCCATATGGACCATGTAGGAGGCTTGGGAAATCTTTTATGGAATATTAGAAAGATTAATAATGTAGAGAAAAAAGGTCGAATGAAAGATAGATTGTTAGAGGTCTTTATGGCAGATGAACTAGCTTTTTTAAGCATTTTAGCACTTTTGGGTCAAACAGAAGGTAACTTTAAAATAGATTGGCAGATAAAAAGAAGAGATATAAAAAAGGGTCTTATTTTTCAAGATAAGGACTTTCTTGTGTATGCAAAAGGTAACTCTCATATGGGAATCCCCAGTGATGAGAAATATCTTAGTCACTCTTTTAGAATTAAAGGAGATGGAAAATCCATAGTATTTAGTGGTGATTTAGGGGACTTATCAGATATACAGGAATTTATAGATGAGCCTTGTGATCTTTTATTAATGGAAACAGGCCACTTCACACCTAGTGAAGTAGCTGAATATATAAGTAAAAAGGGAGATTTTGTTAAAAGCCTATGTTTTATACATAATGGCAGGCTCATATTAGAAAACCCCAAAAGAGAATTAAAAAAGGTTAGAAAAATAATATGGCAAAAAGTCTTTATAGCTAAAGAAGCAAGTAGCCTTGAAATACCTTAAGAAAATTGCTTAGGCTAAGTTATTCTTATATAATCAAGGTTGAGATAAAAAGGAGGAAATGATGAACCTAAGACATATTCTTTTAGATGGTGCCTATAATTTTCGTGATTTAGGAGGTTATCCAACCTTAGATAAGACCTATACAGCTTGGGGGGTCTTTTATAGAAGTGATAGTCTTGCTAAACTATCTAAAAAAGATTGGGATATTTTAGAAAAAAGAAGGGTTAAAACCATAATTGATTTGAGAAGTAAATCTGAGGTGGAAAGTGCCCCTATTAATATGCCAAAAGACATAGAGTATCATAATGTGTCTTTAATGAAAGATTTGGATGATACTGATAGTTTTTCACAATTTGTTCTAAACAAGATAGATGCCAAAATTGTAACCAGCATGATACTAGATTATCCTAGTACAGTGTTTGGCAATCTAGAGGGGTTTGCTAAAGTTTTAAAACTTTTATTGGATTCTATAAAGAGAGGAAGCACTGTATTTATATGTTCAGCGGGAAAGGATAGAACCGGCATGGTTTCTTCCCTAATTTTGTATTTTTCTAATGTTTTAAAAGAAGATATAGTTGTAGATTACATGGTAAGTAACACTTACAATACCCATGGAGTTAATAAAGAAATATCCTCTATCCCTAAAGAGTTTATCAATATAGTTGAAAACTTAGAGGCCCTAAAAGATATGTATAATTCTGACCCTGAGACTATTTTAAGACTTTTAAAGGCTTTTGATGAAAAAGACATATCTAAGCTTTTAGAAGAAAAAGGCTTTACTAAGAAAGACCAAGAAAACCTAAAGACCTTGTTTACTAAGCCTATATAGTACAAATCAATTTAAAGAATTCATACTAAGTTATTCTTTTCCCTATTTTCCATAAAAAGCCTTATGTAGTTGATGGACTTCTTCTGCCAGGTCATCCACTGGACCTTCTACCAAAGTATCTCTTATTACCTCTTGTATAGAGAGATTTTTTACTTTTCCAGGCTTTATGCCCATATCTGTTAGCCATTGGACTAGTTGTTTAGAAGATGAGGCATATACAATTCTTCCCAGTCCAACCCACCCATGGGCAGCAGCACACATAGGACAATGCTCGCCTGAGGTATATACTGTGGCTTTAGCTCTTTCTTCTATAGTCATATTGTTTGCAGCCCAGCGGGCTAAATTAAATTCAGGATGTTGAGTATGGTCTCCTTTTGCTACATGATTATGGTCTTTTGCCAATATCTTATGGTCATGGGAGACTAAGACTGATCCAAAGGGTTCATCTCCTTCATGAAGAGCTTTTCTTGCTTGGTCTATAGCTATTTTTAAATATTCTCTATCTTTATCAGTTATCATAAAAAGAACCTCCAATATTTACAAATATTAACTTGATTATAGCATGGCTTAAGTATTGAAATCCTAATTGCCAATTGCAAAAAGATAATATTATAGTATTATAGTGTTAATATTGTTGCATAAATTCGGTATTTTAAACAAAATCAGCAAAAAACCAATTGTAATGAGTAACTAGGAAAAGCCAATGAAAATTATTGACAATAGATATAAAATCGAAAATTTTATGTATAGCGATAGGGGAACCGACACCTATTTAGTTACTGATACCATGGAAAATGCAAAACAGTGTGTTTTGAAATTTTACAGCTTTGATGATGATGATTACTATTTAAAATATCTGCAAGAGGAATTTATCAATTTAACCTCACTAAAACAAAAAAATATTGGACGTAACATCTGTTTTGAGGTTATGAAATTTGTAGATTCAAAAAGGACCAACCATCAGTTATATTACTCCATTTCTGAGTATATTACAGGCAAGCAATTGTATAAGGTCATAAATCAAATGAGCCTAAAAGAAAGGGTTAGAGTACTTTTAGATATTACAGTAGCCTTAGATTATCTGCATTTTAGAGGATATAGCTACAGGATGCTTGTTCCTGAAAATATTTATATTAATAAAGATAGTTCAGTAAAACTTTTAGATATTGCTAGTGTCTATGAGCAATACTATAAGTCAGACTTTGCAAGACAAGATGAAGCTAAAAAATTCTCTTCAGGAGACCTTAATTTTAATTCTTTTTTTACAGATAAAAAGAATGACAATCTAGGACTTGTAAAGGTTGTTGAATACATGTTTTTTGACCAAACTCTTTTAGAACAAGACAAATTAAGCAAGGAGCAAACTACCTATCTAAACTCTCTAATTGACTATTTAAATGACAGAGCAGAAGGTGAAGTAAAGGGTTATAGAGGCTTTCTTGATGAATTGCAGGATGTTTTTGATTTAGAGTATTACCATAATTTGAAAGAAGAAAGAGAATTCCTTAACTTCAATGCCAAAATTGCCGGTAGAAAAGAAGAAATTAAAAAGATTATGGAGATAGATTCTGATATTGTAAGTGGAATCAATGGGTTTAAGGGCCTTCTCATTAGTGCTGAACATGGAATGGGTAAAAGTAGGCTATTAGAAGAGATTATCCACAGACTTTTGATAAAAAAAAGAAATGTCTATTATTTAGATATGGCTAAAACAAAAGCAGATAATCTATCAGGCCTTTCTGATGTACTAAAACAAACCTTACAAGATAGTCCTATGGAAATGCTAGATATGAATAAAAAGGAAGTTTCTAGCATTTTTGAAGATATAAAGGAGTTTCTTTCCAAAGAAAACCAACTAAAAATTGATAAAAATCTAGAGTATGCAAAAATATTTAGTAAGGTTGTCAGATATTTCGAAAAGTTTTCCAAGGGTACCCCTACCTATTTTATCTTGGATGATATTCATCTTTCTAAGGATAAATCTTTGGCTCTTTTGGAGTATGTCTTTAGATTTGGAAGAACCAAGAATACTTTTTTTATTTTTACCTTTGATAGTGACTATTTTGATAGTAAAAATCAGATTTCTCTTTTTGTAGAAAAATATATTAGTAGCAATATAATTAAAAATATTGATCTCCAAAAACTTACCCAAGAAGAGATTGGAGAAATTGTGCAAGGAATTTTGGGAATAAACTACATACCTGAGAAATTTGTTGCAGTTTTGTACAAAGAAAGTAGTGGTAATCCAAAATACATTGAGCATATCTTAAAGCATCTTTATCTTGCAGGTGATATATATATAGCAGACTCTGGCTACTGGAGAATAAAGTCCAATGACTATTACTTTATAGACTTTCCAGCTACTTTAGATGAAGCATTTTTGAAACAGTATTCAGTAATAAAAGAAGATTATACTAATATTTTTAACCTTCTATCCTTTAGTGAAGATACCTTGAGCATAGACCAGATTAAGGATATTTTACCTAAAGAAAAGGACCTAGAAAAAAAACTAAAAGAGCTTTTGGACTTAAACTACATAGAAGATTATTCTTTTGATACTAGGGTTGGCTATAATATTAAAAATAATCAACTAAAAAGATATATATACAATGGCTTAAACGAGGACATTAGAACGAATCTTCATGCCAAGATTGCAAAAACTCTACAAAAGGGACAAGAAAAAGATAACATTGAACATTTAGAAGAAATAATCTTTCATCTTTTAAAAAGTAATCAAATAGAAAAAGCCTTAAAGGTTATATTGAATTTTTTGGAAGAGACTGAAAACCCTTATTCTCAAAAGACACAGACTCTTTGGGAAATGGCTTATGGTTTAGAAGAAAATGATATTGATAATAAATTGGATATTTTGGAAAACCTGCTGAAAATCTATTCTATAAAAGAGGATTCAGAAAAACTTTATACTGTTTTGAAAGAATATGAGTTGGTAGCAAGATCAACAAACAATTTTAAGCACATAATTAATGCCAAGCAATATACCTGGGATTTAGATTTCAAGGACCTCAAAATGGATGAGACCCAAGCTGGCATAGAGGAAATTGAAGAAATTTCAAAAGAAAATAATTATGCAGAAGGCCTAGTTATTGCCCTAATATTAAAGGCAAAGTTAGCTATTTCATTTGGAAAAGCCGAACAAGGATTAATCCATTTAAAAGAGGCCATAGATATTTGTGTAGGCCAAAAAACCATTAAGAACCTTAATGTAATATATAACTTAAAAGGTGTAGCCACATATTTTTCTGGAGACCACGAATATGCCATAAAATGTTATCAAGAGTCCATCAAGTATTCTGAGTTAGAAAATGACATTCAAAACATTACCAAGCCCTTAAACAATCTTGGAAATATCTATGCTGCAGATTATGGTGATTTTGAAAAAGCTGATTACTATTACCAAAAAGGGTTAGACATAGCAAATAAATGGGGCTTCATGGAAATTAAAAGTAGATTTTTGACCAATCTAGCTGAAGACTTTAAGTATATGGGTGATTATGCAAAAGCTTTAGAACACTATGAAGAGGTTAAAAATATTTCCTATTACCAAAGAGACTATAACTTAAATTTGCAGTTACATGCAAATATAGGGGAAACCTATTTGTTGATGAAAAATCTAGCAAAGGCTAGAGAAATGTATGAATACATTAAGGATATCTTTGGCAAAAGAGAGATAAATTTAGTAGAGGTTCTTTATCAATGTAATAGCTTTTTAGGTCTTTTTGAGGGATATATTGGTAATATTGAACAAGCTTTACTTCATATGGAAAAAGCCTATGAAGCTGCAAAAGATTTTAATCAAAAAGCAGCATTGCTTGAAGCCTCTCGTATTTTAGTCTTAAAGTTTTTCAAAGATAGAAAAATGGACAAAAAAGAAATGGATAAAATAAGGAAAGATTTTGCCCAGATTTCTCTTGTTAAAGACAGAAAAGAAATGCTCATATATTTTGCATATGTAGCCCTTTTATCCAATGATTTAGAGCAGTCTGATGAGGGGCATCAGAAAAATAGTGAAGAACGGGATTAGTTCAAGTATTACTAACGATAAATAAAGTTTTAAACGATTATAAATGATAATCCATAGCAAACATGATATACTTATTTAGTGAGATTAATTAAAGGAGGATTTCATATGGCAGTTAGTTATAAACCGTTATGGCATACTCTTATTGAAAGGGATATGAATAGAGAAGATTTAAAAAAAGCAGCTAATATAACAAGTAATGTGGTTGCTAGAATGGGTAAAGATGAATATGTAAATTTAGAATCTTTAGAGAAAATATGTCTTGCATTAAAATGTAGTATAGAAGATGTAGTAGAGATTGTAGAAGATGCTTAATAGGTTACTTTAGTATCTAAACTATCAAGTAAAATAGAAAAGGAGAGATAAATTATGAAAAAAAGAAGTTAAAAAAACAAGACCATTTATAAAAGATGGTGGTTATTCTCAAAGGGCTTATTATATAACAGATGAACAATATAAAAGATTGAAAATACTAGCTGTTGAAAATGATACCGATACATCTTCTTTAGTCCGAGAAGCATTAAGTCAATTTTTAGAAAAAAATATTTAATATAACAATTAAAATAAAGACAGGAGGGATAAATGTGCAACCATTTATAAAATGGCCAGGTGGAAAACAAGAAGAATTGAAGGTTATTATTCCCAATCTTCCAAAAAAAATCGAGAGATATATAGAGCCATTTGTTGGTGGAGGAGCTGTATATTTAGATATAGATAAAGCCGAGGAATTAATAATAAATGATAAATCTAAAGAACTTATAAGTCTTTATGAACATATAAAGGAGCAAAACAAAGAATTTTTAGATAAGTTAAGAGCAATTAATCATAACTGGATACTACTAGAAGAAATTGTAGAGAAAAACCACGAGGAACTAATAGAAAATTATATTAAATTTAGTAATGATGAATTATCAGATGTAGACTTTAATGATTTTTTAATTAGATTTATCATTAAGCATAATGACGAATTGAACGGGTTATTAGAATCTAGTTTCAATATAAATATAAAAAATTTTATTAATGAGATTGAAAGAAATCTAAAAAACAAAACAAAAAGAATGAAAAAAATTGAGAAGGAAAGAGGAAAACTTTCCAATACAGATATATTAGATAATTATGAATCTGCATTTAAGAGTGGTTTTTATATGCACTTCAGACACTTATATAACAATATAAACAAATATAATATAAGTAAACCTTTTGCAAGTTCAATATTTTATTATATTAGAGAATTTTGTTATTCATCTATGTTTAGGTATAATAAATCTGGTGGGTTTAATGTTCCGTATGGTGGTATATCTTACAATAGAAAAGATTTTGGTTCTAAAATTAATAGATTGAGTGATGAAGAATTGATAGAACATTTGAAAAAGACATCTATATTTTCACTTGACTTTGAAGATTTTTTAAATGAAATAAATCCAACTACTGGAGATTTCATATTTCTTGACCCTCCATATGACACTGATTTTTCTACCTATGCTAATAATACATTCGATAAACAAGATCAGACAAGACTTGCCGAGTATCTTAAAAAGACCAAAGCTAATTTTATGCTAGTTATAAAGAATACAGATTTTATTTATTCTCTTTATAAAGACTTTGAAATTACAACTTTTGATAAGAAATACTTAGTAAGTTTCCAAAATAGAAATGATAAAGAAGCAGAGCATTTATTAATAACAAATTATAAAATTGGAAATAAAAAAAATGATATTGAGAAAGTATCAGTCAAAGATAAAGTTTCTATATAAAACAACTTAACATAATAAGACAAAGCAAAAGACACCTTTAAAGGTGTATTTTGCTTTGTCTTAAGGTATAATATTATTTAGTTAGGAGGGATAAATGTGAAATCATGGTGGTTTAGAATGAAACCTAGGAGTATTTTGAGGACAATCGAATGGTTTCCTAGTTTTGCAAAATTAGAAGGTAGAGATTGGAATGAGAAAGATGAAATAAGAATAAGTGCAAGAACTGGTAATTCTATAAATGTAGCTAGGAGAGAATATATTTATGATGCCCATGGTGAAGATTTTGATTTAAATTTGGACGAATTTATGTCTGGAGAATATGATACAGTTGATGTTGAGAGTGCAGGAAGAAATGATAAAATTTCTTTTGAGTTTTTTGGATTTGGATATGTAGATACAAATAATATTATTAGAGTGACAGAAGTGGGTAGGCTAATAACTGATAAGAAAATGAATGATGAATACTTGCTTAAACAACTTTTGAAATTGCAATTTTCTTCTCCGATAATTAAGAAAGACTTTGGAGATAGTTATATTTTTCCTATGGAAGTTTTACTTAAGACCTTTGAAGAGTTTGACTATTTAACACATCTTGAAATAGCTCTGTTATTTGGTTGTATTGATATTAATAATTTAGATGAAACGATTAGTGCAATTAAGGAATTTAGGGAAAATTATAGTAAGGTTGAAAATAAATTAAAAACAGGCGAAGTAGTTAGTATATATAATAGAGTTTTAAAAAATGCTTATCCAGAAATAGATAATATGCCAAAAACATATATTGAGTATGCAGATGCATTTATAAGAGCAGTTACTTATACAGGTTTATTTTTGACTAGAGGAAGAGGAATATATACTAAATTGTATATTCCAGATCATTCAAAAACAAAAGTTGAATTATTACAAAAGAATCATGAGTTTATATATAATGCAGAACAAGATTTAGATATATATATGAGGTATTATGGAGATCCTTACAATATTATTCTACCATGGGACAATCCTAAAGACAGAAAAACTTTAGTTGAAGAAAAGCTGAAAGACTATAAAGCAATTTTAGGCGAGGCTATAAGTATTGATCCTGAACTTGAAATTAAGGACTTACCTAAGATTGAGGAACTAATTAAAGCAGAAGATTATAAGGAACTTGTAATAGCTGATGAAAAATTATCTAGTAGTTTACTTAATATAAATGAAAAGATATTTATACAGTCTACTTCAAAAACAAAAGAAGCTAGAATGGAAATTTTAGAAAAATTTGATGATATAAATAATGGAACGGAAGATATGGCTGCTTTATGGCTAGAAGTGAATACATGGAAATCAATAGTAGCAATGAATGGAACACATAAAGTAAAGCGAAATTTCAAAATTGAAGAAGATTTAACTCCTAAAAGCTTTGCACCAGGTATAGGGAACACCCCAGATATGGAAGTCTATGTTAATGGAAGTATCTTAATTCCAGAAGTTTCTTTAATGTCAGGTGTTAGACAATGGGAACACGAAGGTTCTTCTGTTATAGATCATGTTTTAAAGTTTATTGAAAAATATAATGACAAAGAAGTTTATGGAATATTTATTTCTAAAAAGATGAATATAAGGACTATATGGCAATTCTTTATATTGAATAGAGAGAGTTGGGTCGGTAGAAATGTGCCTGTAGTACCTATTACTATAAATCAATTTGTTGAAATAATATTCTGTATGTATTCAAAAAAATTAGATATATATGATTTTACTAATTTAATTTCTAGTATAAGTGATAATGCTTTTGATACTAAAAATTATATTGAATGGGAGTTGAATATAGATAATATTATTAATGGTTGGAAATATAAGATGAAGAAAAAACAACTTTCTCGGATGTAGAAATAGAAGAAATACAAAATAAATTAGCTGAATTGAGAGAAACTATAGCTAGTAGTGAAAGCAAAAGAAAAAAATGGGATAAAGCTAAAGTCATATTTACTTTTGCAATGGACAAGGGTATTGATGTAGCATTAGCATTTTTACCAATGATGAATTTTTTAAAATAAAAGCAAATAAAATTGTGATTAGGGAAAAATTCCTAGTCACTTTTTTTATGCAAAAAAAAGAAAGGAGATATAGAAAAATGAAAGACAATAATAACCTTCTAGGTTTTATTGATAAGAAAAACAATGCACTAGAAAAGGAAAGGCAACTAAAGAATAAGGAGCAAATAATTTTAAATAGGAATAATCTTAAGGAGATGAAAAAGAAAAATATAAGGCTACTAACTAGGGGAACTTATCTTGAAGAAATTTTAATTCCAGGAGAAAATTGGACTGATGAAGAAGTAAAAGATCTACTAAAAAAACTAGCAGTATCACAAACTTATCTTGAAATAATTGAGCAGAGAAAAATTAAAGAAAAGGAAAAAGGCTTTTAAGAGTGTCTACATTTATAAAGAGAGATAAAGTGCTGACCCTTCTGTCTTTTAGAAGGGCGAAATTATACACCATACTGGTGTAATTTCGACCTGCGGTGCTTTTATCCTTGCAGGGAGCATATATCAGGCAAAGCCTTCATATTTTTAAAAAGCAGTTCTACCAATTTAAGCCGGTCATTTTTTTAAAGTCAAGGGTAAACAAGTTCGCTAAGGCTCACCCTTGACTTTAAAAATTTGAAATGATTATTAGCAGTTAAGCCAGCATACGAAAACAGAAATAATAAAAGTTTTCTTTGCTGGTTTTTTTCTATCCTATCATTTCAAAACATTCCCTAAGCCTGTGGCATAAAAAGAAAATATTACTAAGACCAGCACCAAAAACAGAAAGGAAGTGATTATATGGCTGATACTTTTCATTTTAAAATAGGGATAATCACTAGAGGAAAGGGAAAGAGTGTAGTAGCAAAATCTGCCTATATAAGTGCAGAGAAAATAAAGAATGAATGGGATGGGGAGAGCCATGACTACCAAAAAAAGAAGGGAGTTTTAGATAAAGGAATTATCCTTCCTACTAATGCTCCTAGAGAATATTCAGACAGGAAGATTCTATGGAATAGTATCGAACTTTTTGAGAAACAAAAGAATTCCCAACTTGCTAGAGAATTTGAAATTCAACTTCCAAAGGAATTATCAGCTGACAAAAGAAAGGAACTACTACTAGAATTTATAAATGAAAGCCTAGTCAGTAGGGGAATGGTAGTGGACTATGCCTTGCATGATGAGAACAAAGGAAATGGAAATTTTCATGCCCATATCTTAGCAAGTTTAAGACCACTAAACAAAGATGGTACTTGGGGAGCAAAGTGTAAAAAGGAATATATTTATGACGAGAGAGGTGAGCATTTATATACTAAAAGTGGTAAGAAAAAATCAAGAAGAGTAGATACAACAGACTGGAATAAAAAAGAAAATGCAGAAAAATGGAGAGAGAGTTATGCAGATCTAGTTAACAAATATCTAGAAAGAGCAGGAGAACAAAAAAGGGTAGACCACAGGTCATACAAAAGGCAAGGAATAAATAAAAAACCACAGATCCACATGGGAGTAGGTGCAATAGCCTTAGAGAAAAAGGGAATTAGGACAGTAAAAGGAGATATAAATAGAGAGATTGCTAGAGAAAATATTATCCTAAAGAGTATTCAAAGGGAATTAAGAGTTATAGGAGAATTCTTAGTATCTTTTAAAGATAATTTACAAAAAATCTATAATAAACACAGGGAAAATACTAGGGAAGAACTTAAAAGGTTAGAAGAATTAGGGCAAAATGAATCTAGCTTATTCTCTTTAACAGAATATCTTTGTATATACAGTGATATACAAAATGCCCTAGCAAGTGAACTGCCACATTGGAACAAAGAGAGGAAAAACCAATTTGATTTTAAGAAATTTGCTAATGGAATCTCCTATCTTCAAAGAAATAATTTAAAAACTCTTGTAGATTTACAAGAACATCTAGAAGGATTTAATAAAGAATCCAAAAGCTTAGATAAAGAAATAAAGGTCAATAAGGATAAGATTAAAGACCTTAAGTCCTGCCTAAGTCATGCAGATAGGATAGAAAAAAATAAGAAGGTTTATCAAGAGTGGAAGAAAAAAACTATCTTCAAGGATAAGTTTTACAAGGGAAATGAACAAGCAATTAAGTCTTATCAGTATTCAGCAGATAGGATAGAGAAGATTACAGGAGAAAGGAGTATAAACAGAAAAAAATGGACTAAAGAAATTAAGGAACTAGAGAATAAGATATTAAGCCTTGATAGGAAAAGAGGGGTTAATGATGATAGTGCCAGGTCCATTAAACATATTAAATATGCAATAGACCATGTGAATAAAGAATATGGTATAGAACTATCTGTAGAGATAGACAAGGCAATAAAGAGAGGTGAGAAAGCAAGTACAATTGAAAAACTTAAGGCATATCAGCAGAAGATAGCAGTAGAAGATGGTACAAGGGAAAAGATTATAGAGAACTTAAGGAATCAGAGCCTATAAGTGCTGGTCATTTAGGGATTGCAAGATTATAATTTAACTAGGTAAAAGAAAAAGGGAGGACTATGCTTATGTTGGATCGAGAAAGTATGATAGAAAAGATGAAAAATGCACACGAGGATCAAAGTTATATCTTCTATGGGGATAGTAACTTTGGTGATTGGACTGATGAAGAAGTCCAAAATAACTATATGAATATGTTAAACTTTTTATCAGATGCTAGAACTCACACAGATTGGTAATGAGAAATGAATATAGGTAAGGGATAAGCGATAGGGGAATAGAGCCTATCGTTTTTTTATTGCAAAATTATAATGGCATAGGAATCTCCTATGCTAATTTTATTTGGAGGGATAATCAATGATAAATGAAGAAGTAACAAAAGAGGCTATGGAGTCAACAAGGCAGGGAGTTACACTTGCAATTAAAATTAGTAGGGAATTAAACAATTTAGAAAAAGCGGCCAAGGAGCAGATGGAAGTTTATTTAGAAAAAGTAGAAAAAGGAGTACAAGGTAATCAGATTAAATTAAAAGACCTTTATAAAAAAGGACAACTTGAAAATGTAGAAGTGGACAAGGTCAATCTTAAAGGCTTAAAGAAAGAGTTAAATAAATATGGAGTAAAGTTTTCTGTCATGAAGGATAAAGAAACAAAAGGCTATACACTGTTCTTTCAAGCAAATGCAAGAAATTTAATAGATAAAGCTTTTAAAAATATTCTTATGGAAGGTAAGGAAAGGGGTAAACCTTCTACTATAAAAAAACTAGATGATTGTAGGGAGAAAGTAACTAAATCATTAAGTAAAAACAAGGAAAGAACTAAAACTGCTAATAAATCTATGGCAGTAGAAAGGGAATTACACTAGTCATAAAGGAGAAGGAAGAGTGGAAGAGGATAAATTAACTAGGAAAAAGGCTATAAGGCTTAAATGTTTAGATTGTATGGCAGGGCAGGTTAAAGAAGTCCGCCTATGTTCATCTAGGGATTGCCCTTTATGGATTTTTAGAATGGGAAAAGAGATTAAAGAGCCTGATAAAGAAAGCTGATTCGGTATATGACCGTTTCAGCTTTTATCTTTTTAAGATAATGAAGATTGATTAGTGTTACAAAATCCATTTTATGAGTAAAAAACATCACAAAAAGAGATGTTTTCATAAAGGAAGGAGTAAGGCTAATAGTTTTCCTTGTCTAAGAGGTAAAAAGTCGTTAAAAAGGCATCTAGGACTTCTAAATGATAAAGAAACATATCGGTGAGTTGATGATAAGGAGGAGAGAAATTTGTGGCATATTATTCTGGAGGGAAATTTGAATTTATGAAACTTCCAACTGCCTTAATAAAGGATAAAAGATATAGGCATCTATCAGATAAAGCAAAGATAGTTTTTACCATCTGTCTTAATAAGGCAGAACTGTCTATGAAGAATGGTTGGATAGATGAATATAACAAGGTCTTTATTTATTACAAGATAGAAAAAATCATGGAAGATGTAAATTGTTCAAATAAAACAGCATTAAATATCATGAGTGAACTTGAGGAAGTAGGTCTTATAGAAAAATATCGGCAGGGTCTAGGTAAACCCAATAAGATCTATGTCAAAGATTTTGTGAAGTCATAAGTGTAAACTTTACACTTATCAAAAGGGAAGTCTAGAACTCCCCTTTTGAAACCTAAGAGATGAAATATTTACACTACTGAAATGTAAATATTTCATCTAGTGATGTGAGAAAACTACACTTCTGGTTATGAAGAAATTACAACCTATATATATTAAGTATTAAATATATTAAGAGTAGTTATATTTAGTTTAAATATACTAGGCTGATAAAAAGACAAAAACCCATATTTTTAGGATATATGGATATTAAAGAAAACTTATAAAAAGATGAGGGAGTAAATTTTATGGAAAAGTTAAACTCAACAAAAAAAGAGTTGATGCCTATGGATAGAAAATAAGAAGGGAGAAGTTATGGATAATAAAGAAAATACTAATAAGAAAATAAAATTTGAGATAGAGAGGATTTATATTGGCAAAAAGCCTATGGAAGAGGTATTTGAAAATATAATTGAACACATCCTAGAGGACAATATAATCACTAATAATAAAGAAAAAAACATGCATAAGTGATATTAAGGCTGGACTACATTGGATTATTTAAGTATACTTAGTTTAAGTTAGTAATGTACTTGGATAATCCTGTTCTGAAAGGAGGAAATATAAGCAGGATGAACAGATATGTAGCAGGTTTATATTGTCGACTTTCTAAAGATGATGGAAACACCTCTGAAAGTATGAGCATACAGTCACAAAAATCTTTGCTTAAGCAATTTGCAGATGATAACAAGATAATTGTTTATGACTATTATGTAGATGATGGTTATAGTGGAACGAATTTTAACAGACCATCATTTCAAAAATTAAAGAAAGACATTGAATGTGGCAATATAAACTGCGTTATTACCAAAGACCTCAGTAGATTAGGTAGAAATTATCTTGAAAGTGGAGCATATATTGAAGTGTATTTTCCTGAAAATAATATTAGATATATAGCAATTAATGATGGTATAGATACCTTAAAAACAGGATATAATTCAGCCCAATTAGATATTATGCCATTTAAAAATATCTTAAATGAAATGTATGCTAAGGACACATCAAACAAAATTAAATCAGTTTTAAGAATAAAAATGAAGGAAGGAACTTTTATTGGGAATAAAGCACCCTTTGGCTATAAGAAGAATCCCGAAAATAAATACGAACTTATAATTGATAATAAAACAAGTCATATAGTAGAATTAATATATGAGTTATGTCTTGAAGGGATGGGAACTCAACTTATATGTGCAGAAATGGAAAGACGAAGGATTCCTAGACCTTCAGCCTTTTGTGAGAATGGGGAAAAACTATATGGAGTTACAGAAGAAAATAAATATACCTGGACTCATAGGATGGCGTTAGAAATTTTAAGAGATTGTGTTTATTGTGGGGATTTAGCAAGAAATAAAAGACCAACTCTTTCCTTCAAGAATGATAAAAGAGTTTATGTACCGAAAAAAGAGTATATTGTTGTAAGAAATACCCACGAACCTATAATTTCAAGGGAAGATTGGGAATTGGCACAAGAGATGATAGATTCTAGAAGATGTGAGAACAAAAATAATAGATTTTATGACAATATTTTTAAAGGCTTGGTTAAATGTCCTGATTGTAATTATTCAGTATCGGCTAATGTTGATTATCGGTATAAAAAAGAAGATATAATTGATTGTGTTCATTACACTTGTTCCACTTATAGAAGAAAAGGAAGGGATGCTTGTAGCTCACATAGGATTGATGCAAGGGATTTATATGAGATAGTCCTTTCAGATATCCAATATCATGGTGAGATGGCAATTAGAAACAAACAAGACTTCCTAACAAAAATTAAAGGGAAAATTGCTAGAGGTCAGGTTAATGAAGATATTGAAGTTAGAGAAAAACTTGAAGAAAATAAAAAGGAATTAGAACACATAGATAAGTTGTTTATCCAGCTTTATGAAGATAGACTGGCTAAAAAAATCTCAGATAGAAACTTTCAAATTATGAATGAAAAATTTAGTCAAAGTCAAATTAAACTTGAAGGCGAAATAAAAGAATTAGAAAGCAATCTAGAAGAAGGCAAGGATAAGGCTAAAAACTTTGATAAATTCATAGAAAATATTAGCCAGTATGCGAAAATAAGCAAGTTAAATATATATATATTGAGCCAGCTGATAGACACTATATATGTGTATGAAAAGAAATATGAAAATGACAAGGTAACGCAGAAAATAGAGATTCACTATAAGTTTATAGGTAATATATCTTAAGTCCCTCATAGGACTACCCTAAAGACTTAGCCTATATGAAAGAGATACTAACTGAAGAAGAAGCTTTAGAAGCAAGCTATTTAAATAGGGGAAAGACCAATTTGAGAGATTCTTTATTGGCCTTTGCACAAGAAGGTCCAAAAGAAACTATGCAAAGGTTGATAGAGATTGCAGGTACACTTACCTACACAGAAAACTATGAAAGAATAATTATAAATAAAGGAATAGCCGATCTTGCCTTTATGCTAGGTCAATATGATAAGGTTTTAAAATACTCATTTATAACCTTAGATTTGCTTTTTAAATTTTCTAAATCTTTAGAAAAGAAAAAATACATAAAACCATTTTTAGAAACAATGGAATTAGACAGGATAAAAACTAATGTCAAGTATTCCATCAAACATCAATATGGAAATGATTTGGAAATAAGAAGACTTGAACAGATGAATCTAGATAGTCTAGAAGATTTTTGTGATACTTTTGCCATAATTGAAGCGGTTGGTAAGAAGAACTTCTTTTTAATAACAGGCCTAGATGAAGTGTGTGAGTTAGAAGAAGGGGATTTACCAGAGATTTTATTAAGATTATCTCAAGATCCTGACAGCAACTTAAAAATCCTATTAAACTATGTCTCTAAAATATCTCTAGCTGAAAGAACTTTAGTTTTTGATTATGATTCTAGCCAAAATATTTATACTTCTATTTTGTCTAATAAAAAGGAAGAAGAAGTAATTGATATAGATTTAAGTCACTTTAATAGTAGACTGCTAGAAGAAGGCTTACTAGTAAAAATAAATGGACATAGGGAAATGAATCATTATGGTCTTTTAAACAAGGATAAAATTGCTGTCATTGTGTGGCCTTTAATGGCTAAAAACATATTAGATGGTAATAATCATATAAAAGACAAGCAAGATGGTAAGGATATTGGAAGTTACATCTATTTAGAAACAAAAAGTATCTTCCATGAATTTAATCTTGAAACATTAGAAAAGATTAAAAAGGTCCTACCTTTAATATATATGAATAGGGAAATTAAAAAGCATAAAGTTTTGGCATATACCGATAAGTTGACTAATTCATATACTAGAAAATACTATGAAAAGGCCTTTGATGAGATGTTCATTTATGCAAAGAATAATAACAAGAATCTTTCCATGCTTATGATAGACATTGATAAGTTTAAAATTGTAAATGACACCCATGGCCACAGAAAAGGGGACCAAGTCCTAGCTGCCATAAGTAAAAGTATAAAAGATAACCTTAGAAGCCAAGATATCTTAGGAAGATATGGTGGGGAAGAATTTATTGTTCTTTTAGAGGATGCCAACAAAAATCAAGCTAAAAAGATCAGTGAAAGAATAAGAAAAGATATTGAAGCCTTAAGTTTTGTTAGTATTAAAAATAAGATTACAGTAAGTATAGGAATATCTAGTTTTCCAGAACATGGACAGTTCAAAGAAGAACTTATGGAAAAAGCTGACCAAGCCCTTTATCATGCCAAAGATTTAGGTAGAAACAGGGTTGAAGTATATAAAATGTCCATGCATGGAAGGTATAAAACCCATGTAAAAACTACAGAAGTTTTAACTGGTAATGCTGAAGAGGACAATAGATTCACCCTAGGACTATTGGATGTCATAAGTCTTTTAGAGGAAGACTTATCCAAGGAAGAAAAGATATCCATATTTTTAAGGGTGCTTTCTGATACTCTTCAATCAGATAATAGTTTTATGATTCTTTTTGATGATAATAAAGAAGAAGTATATGCCAGTAATAAAAACTTAGCTGTACAAAAGAGTAAAAATGGATATAACAAAGCTTTAGTAGCAAACTTAAAAAAGACTCAAAAAGGTCAACTTTTAGTTGACTGGAATTCATATGACTCTAAAGACCATGTCTCTCAACTTCCCAATTGGGAGTCTGTTATACTTTTACCTTTGAATAGGGATAAAGAGATTATCGGAGCTCTTTACCTATCTGCATCTTTAAGTAATAAAGAATTTACAGCTAGAGACTATAATCTAGCCAATAAGTTTATCAGTGCCTTTATGGCTAATCTTTAAATAATTCTATAAATTATTATACTTAACCCTTTTCAATCTTAATTGAAAAAATCTTATTGACATGCTGGTCTAATGGTGTTAGACTAATACTGGGTTTAATGTTATTAGACCAAGTCTAGTTTTAAACTATCGAATTGGGGGTTTGTATGATGAAACATTACAGATTAGGGGCTATGGAGACAAGATTCGCAGATCTTATATGGGAAAATGAGCCAATTTCTTCTGGAGACCTAGTAAAGTTATGTGAAAAAGAGTTTTCTTGGAAAAAATCTACCACCTATACCATGTTAAGACGATTAGTAGAACGGCAGATATTTCAAAACGAAAATGGTCTTGTTAGTTCAATTCTATCCAAACAGGAGTTTCAAGCAAAGCAAAGTGAACAGTTCGTCGAAGAAACCTTTGATGGGTCCTTACCAAAATTTTTAACTGCCTTTGCATCTGGGAAAAAACTGAAAGAAAAAGAGATTAATGAATTGATAGAATTGATAAAGAATTTTGAGAGGTAAGACATGGAAAAGATATTTTTACAGATTTTAAATATGAGCTTAACAGCTTCCTATGTCATCCTAGTTCTTTTAATTGTGCAGCTTTTAATAAAAAGACTACCAAAGATATATTCATACGCCCTGTGGAGTATAGTTTTTTTCCGTCTAGTGTCTCCCTTTTCTTTTGAAAGCATATACAGTCTAGTTTTTCTTAACTCTAATCCCATACCAAAGGACATTGGCTTTGCCACAATCCCTCAGGTAAGTTTAGGAATAGAGGCAATTGATAGATCCGCTAATGAGTTTTTGGCTTTACAAATGGCAATACCAGCTACATCAGCAAACCCCATGCAAATATGGATTGGTATTGGAATGTGGGCCTGGATTCTGGGTATTGGTATTATCTTATCTTACAGTATCATTTCGCTTATTCGCCTGCGCTTAAGGTTGGTTGGTGCTGTTAAGTGGCAGGACAATATTTATCTTGTAGACCATATTGCCTCTCCCTTTGTAGTGGGCCTTGTGAAACCAAAGATATATTTACCGTCTAGTCTTTCTGAAAAAGAACAAGAATACATTATCTTACATGAAAAAACCCATATTAAGCGTTTGGACCATGTAATAAAAATGTTAGCTTTTTTAGTGTTAACTATTCATTGGTTTAATCCTTTGGTTTGGCTTTCCTTTTTCTTATTCAGTAAAGATATGGAAATGTCTTGTGATGAGAGCGTTATTAGGCATATGGACAAAGATATTCGCTCTGAATATTCAAAATCCTTATTGAGTTTTTCTTTTGTTAATAAGAAAATAGGTCCAATTCCTCTTGCTTTTGGAGAAAAGAATACAAAGAGTAGAATTAAAAACCTTTTAAATTATAGAAAACCAGCCTTTTGGATAAGTGCAATAGCAGCGCTGGCCTGTCTTGTATTGGCCATTTGCTTAATTGCTAATAGAGAAAAGCCTCTATTTGAAGAACCTAAGGATACTCTTAGCTTAGTTTTAGACCAGGCTTTTATTGAAGCCAAGAAGATTGAAAAAATCGATGATATTGAAAGTCCTTTGTATATCTCTAAAGATACTGCCTATTTGGCAGAAGCAAATGAAATTAATATTTGTGAAGTTATATTTCCTTTGGAGGGTTTTGATAATAAATATGCAATTGGAGTTGGCTTTGTAAGAGAAGATGAATCGAGTGAGTGGAAAATTGATTACTCAAAAGGGATTACTGTATACGACAATAGTGTAAAAGAACCTGATAATCAGGATTCAAGAGAAGAAGAAATTCTGCTAGTTGAAGAGATTAAAAATAAAATAAATATGAGAAAAATAGTAAATGAAACATATTTTTCCTCTTTTAGTGACGATTCAAAATTAATTGAAATGCTTAATGAGTATAACCAAAGAACACAGGAATATTATGAATATTTCTACCAGGTTGCCAGAGATGCAATTGATTTTGTTTTTGATGAAGTTGACTTTGCTCCAGATATATTACCAGCATATCCTGTTTCAGTTGAAGTTTATGAGGAAATGGTTTTGAGAATTGCTGATAATTCCCTATATAAAGACTGTACTCAACGATTTTTAGAAGATCCCTTACTAGTCCTTATTATTGAAAAAGAGGCAGGAGGGTCAGCTGGATTGTGGCCATATTTTTGGCATACTGAATATTTGAACCATCTACCAGAAATGAAAAGAAATCTTGCCAACTATTTTCTACTGATTAATGATATTGAAAAAAGCTTAGCGGCAAGATTAAATTGATAGAATGCCACTGCGTATTTATACATCAAGGCGATATCCAGTCTTGTCATGGACATTATTCAGTAAAACACGAAAGGCGTTTGAATCAAGATGCAGGTTCATAACTAGGCTTCTCCTGCGTTTGCAATGCGAGCAATTTCTATGGCAGCATTTTGGGGATAATATCTGTTTGCAAGAGCTAATAATTTATCATACCGTAAATTTCTACTTACAAGATAGTTGGACAAAAGTATATATGGTTCTTCAGCGTCAATAGGTGCCTTGTCAATAAGCCCCAAGACATCTAGCACTTGAAGATAATTTTTGTTATCCTTTGTGATTTCTGTTTTAGGACATCGGGTATAGACACCAAGATTTTTGTCCATTCGCAACCCTTCTTTTGTCTTATTTGTGACAATAACTCTTTCTGCTGGAACCTGCGTTGTAAGACCTAAACGATAAAGTGCAGTATATTCAGTTTCATACCCTGTGTCATGAGACAAATATTTACGTTGAATCAACTGTTCCTTGTCAATACCTACCTCACCAAAAGGAGTATCTATTGTAAAATAGTAAATTCCTTTTTTGTAAAATCGAAGGTATGGAAAATACTTCCTATCTAAAATTCGCTTCATAGCAACGCTAGTAGCAGCATTTGCTTTATTAATTTTCAAATCAAACTTTTCAGCGAGTAGAACTGCTAAGTCAGCAATATAAATAGGTGTACCTGGCTCAATATGCTTAATTTGTTCTGTAACAAAGTCAATATATGTCATAATCTCAATTCTCCTCATATATGATATAATAATTACATATATATCATAAATATTATGTTATTATTATATCAAATTTCATTTCGTTTATCAATACTTGTTGAGCTTTTATGGATTGGTTAAAATATTGTAAAGGAATCTTGCAGTAGATTGAAATATCCGAATCCTCTTATTAGGCCCATTTTCTTCTTTATGTTATAATCTTCTTTGAATTATTATATTTATTTATACATAATACGTATGTTTTTAATTTGGGAAAGCTAAAGCTTTTCTTCTATTAGTATTACGAGGTGGATATGGCTAAAAAGAAAAAGATTATTACTACTGATGAGATAGTTAAGAATTTAAGATTAGTAAGTCAGTTAAAGGCTGAAACAATTATGGATGATTATGACTCATCTATTGAAGGTTTGTCGCCAGTAGATGCAGCTCAAAGGCTAGAGGCCTATGGGCCTAATGAAATAACTTATGAAAAAAGAAGTCCTTGGTACATTTATCTTCTAAAATCTTTTTTAGATCCCTTCATATTGATTCTACTTGCAATAGTTGGTTTATCATATTTTACCGATGTGATGTTTGCTGGTAATGAAAGAAGTTGGGAAACTATAATTATTATTTCAATAATGATACTCATAAGTGTGGGACTTCGATTTACCCAAGAGTACAAATCTCAGATAACTGCAGATAATCTAAAAGATTTGGTACCAACCACAACAGCTATTAAAAGAAAAGGAAACAAGGCTAGTGAAATAGTGATGTCCAATGTGGTGCCAGGAGATATCATTCATTTGGCAGCGGGAGATATGGTGCCAGCTGATATGAGACTTCTTGAAGCTAAAGACTTATTTATTAGTCAATCTTCATTAACAGGTGAATCTGAGCCTATAGAGAAGTTCATTACTAGCAATGTGGAAGATAATGAAAATATAGGAGTTTCAGATATAGATAACATTGCCCTTATGGGCACCATAGTGGTAAGTGGTTCCGCCATAGGGATAGTTATTGAAACTGGTAACAATTCCTACTTTGGCTCCATAGCAGAATCTTTAACAGCAGACCACGGAGTAACCGGCTTTGAACAAGGAGTAAAAAGTGTAAGTATGCTTTTAATCCGTTTTATGCTGGTTATGGTACCAATTGTTTTTGTGGTAAATGGAATTACCAAAAAAGATTGGTTAGGGGCCTTGCTCTTTGCCATATCTATTGCAGTGGGCTTAACCCCTGAAATGCTACCAACCCTAGTATCTACCAACCTGGCAAAAGGAGCTATTTCTCTTTCAAAAAAGAAAATAATTATTAAAAGACTAAGCTCCATTCAAAACTTTGGAGCTATGGATATTTTGTGTACAGATAAGACCGGAACCCTTACAGAGGATAAGATTGTTCTAGAAAGTTATCTAGATGTTTCAGGTAAGGAAAATGATAGGGTATTAAGACACGGTTTTTTAAATAGCTATTACCAAACAGGCTTAAAGAATCTTTTGGACCTAGCGGTTATTGATAGGGCTAAGAAAAAGGAAATAGATAGGACTACAGCACTTTATCGTAAGGTGGATGAGATACCCTTTGACTTTACTAGAAGAAGAATGTCTGTTGTTGTTGAAAGTGAAGGGGATAAAAGGCAACTCATAACCAAGGGAGCCTTAGAAGAAATGATTTCCATATGTTCTTATGTAGAATTGGATGGTGAGGTTTTGCCCCTAACAAAAGAGCTAACAGATAAGGTTTACCAAATGGTCTATGACTTAAATGACCAAGGAATGAGAGTAATTGCAGTAGCTCAAAAAAATGATGTGCCTGATGCTGATACTTTTTCTGTAGAAGATGAATCAAACATGGTGCTAATTGGTTATATGGGCTTTTTAGACCCTCCTAAAGAAAGTTCAAAACCTGCCATTAAAGCACTTTATGACCATGGAGTGGATGTAAAGATTTTAACCGGTGATAATGATATTGTTACTAGGAAAATTGCATCTGATGTGGGAATTCCATCACAAAATATTGTTTTAGGTTCAGACATTGAAAACATAGATGATGAGGAGCTATATAGCTTAGCTTCAAACACTTCAATATTTGCAAAAATGTCTCCAGTGCAAAAGAAAAGAGTAATAAGGGTTTTACAAGATAAAAAGCATGTAGTAGGCTTTTTAGGAGACGGAATAAATGATGCACAAGCGCTCAAGCAGGCTGATGTAGGTATATCAGTAGATACAGCTGTAGATATTGCTAAAGAGTCTGCAGATATTATTTTGTTGGAAAAAGACCTCAATGTCTTAGAAGAAGGAGCAAGAGAAGGAAGAAGGGTATTTGGAAATATAATTAAGTATATTAAGATGACCGCAAGTTCTAACTTTGGTAATGTCTTTTCTGTTTTAATTGCCTCTGCCTTTTTACCCTTTTTACCCATGTTACCCATACAGTTGCTATTCCAAAACCTGCTTTATAGTATTTCTCAAATCTCCATCCCTTGGGACAATATGGATGAAGAATATTTAAACTTACCCCAACAATGGAATGCAGACCAAATAGGAAAGTTTATGGTCTATGTTGGTCCTGTTTCCTCCATATTTGATATTTTAACCTTTGTCATAATGTGGTTTGTCTTTAAGGCTAATACACCTGAAATGGCCCCTCTCTTCCAATCTGGCTGGTTTGTAGTGGGACTCTTAACTCAAACCTTAATTGTCCATATGATTAGAACAAGAAAGTTACCCTTTGTTCAAAGTAGAGCCTCAGCTCCTGTTATGATAATGACTGTTATAATAATGGTGCTAGGTATTCTAATTCCCTTTACTCCCATTGGAGCATATATTGGCTTAGTAGCCCTACCTAGTACATACTTCTTGTGGTTGGTGGGTATCCTCTTAGCTTACTCCCTATTAATAGAAGCTGTAAAGAGATTGTATATAAGGAAGTTTGATACTTGGATTTAGGCTTTGTTGAATTTGTAAAAATAGGGCTGTATAATAAAAAGGAATTCATAGATGTAAAATAAAGACTTTAAAAACTTATAAGGGTTTGCAGGGCAATAACTTATACTGATTTATGAAATAAGGGGTGAAAGATATATGTTTCCAAAGTTTTCAATGACTAAAGAAGAAAATATATTCGTGGCAAAACGAAATATTATTGATTATATCTGGAAAAGTGCAAGACTTGAGGGTTTAGGTGTTACCTATCCCGATACTGAAGCGATTATTAATGGAATGCGGGCTCCTAATGTTAAAGTAGAAGAGATTATTGCTGTAAACAATCTAAAATACGCATGGCAATTCCTTCTTGATAATTTGGATGTTTCCATAGATTATCCTTATATCTGCCAATTAAACAAAATTATGGGCGGTGACAATTTAATAATAAACGCAGGTTTTGTAAGAAAAGTTCCAGTATCTATCGGTGGAACATCATGGAAGCCTGATTTACCTATAGAGTCGCAAATTAAAGAAGAGATCTCAGAAATTCTTCTGCTTGAGGAGCCAACAGTAAGAGCAGTCACGTTTGCCTTGTATTTAATGCGAAAGCAGATCTTTCTTGATGGAAATAAAAGAACAGCCATGCTTGCAGGAAATCAAATAATGATAGCAAATGGTTGTGGAATAATAAGTGTGCCAATTGAAGCTCAGCAAGAATTTACTGAAAAGCTAATAGAATATTATGAGTCAGGCAACATGGACATAATAAAAGAATTTATTTACCAAACTTCTATTGATGGTATTAATTTTAAGTAACCTCAATCTATACATTTTCTTGGATTTAAAAGACTTTAACTATTAAGGAGATAACATGAAGGTTTGTACCATATACTTTAGTCCTACTGGAGGAACAAAAAAGGTGGCTCTTAGCTTAGCAAGAGCCCTTTCACCTAGTTTAGACTCAATTTGTGAAATAGATCTTTCCTTAGTAGATTATGCTTTTGATAAAGTAGAAATAACTTCTGATTACTTATGTGTTGTCGCAATGCCTTGTTTTGGGGGTCGTATTCCACAAGTTGCCCTAGACAGATTAAATAGGATTAAATGGAGTAAGGTATCTGTGCTTTTAGCTGTCACTTATGGAAATCGACATTATGATGATAGTTTATCTGAGCTTAATGACTGGGCAGAAGAGAAGGGGCTTTTTGTAGTTGGAGCCCTTTTAGCTGTTACAGAGCACTCTATGATAAATAAATATGGAAAAGGTAGACCCAATGCAAAAGATATTAATGAATTGGAAGATTACGCCAAATGTTTGAGAAATAATCTAAGTAGTAGAAATTTTTTAGACATTAAAAGAAAGAAGCCCTACAGGGATTACAAGGGTTCTTCTGCAAAGCCTATAACCAATAGTAATTGTATAAGGTGTGGGATTTGTCAAGAAAGCTGTCCAGTTTTTGCTATACCTAAAACAGACCCATCAAAAACCGATTATGATCTTTGTATATCTTGTATGAGATGTATAAAAATCTGTCCCCATAAGGCAAGACTAATCGAACCTTTAGCTTTAAAAAGGTTGGATGAATTTCTTAAACCTAGATGTATAGAAGAGAAGGAAAATATCTTTTTCTAGTCTTTTCTAAGAAAGATATTAAGCCTGTTCCAACTGTTAATATAGGTTGTTGCATATACTAAATAAACAATATCCTTGTCTGAAAAGTGCTTTTTTAGTTCATCTAAAAGGTCTTCTTTTGGAGTATCAAAAGAGAGTAAAGTTAGAGATTCAACAAGGTGGAGAGCTGCTCTTTCTTTTTCTGTAAACAAATCTGATTGTTGCCAAGTTTTAAGGGCAAAAATTCTTTGTGCACTTTCTCCACGTTTTAAAGCTTCTTCAGTATGCATATCTAAACAAAAAGAGCAATGATTAATTTGAGATGCTCTTATTTTAACTAAGTTAAGTAAGTCTATATCTTCAAAGGACTTTTTTATATTACTTTCACCTTTTATCATAAGGGAAAACATATCTTTTGCAATTTCACGGTAGTCCATTTTAAAACTCCTTTCTTTATCTACTTCTATTCTACGCCTCTTTGTTTCTTATATGTAAGATAATAAAAAGGTCATTGTGATATTGTCACAATGATTTTCAACTAATAATTGGTGTTTAAGGGGGATATATGGGGTAAATATATGTATTAATCGCAAACAAAAGGTAATGACATCTATGGGATTTTTTGATAGAATGGTGGTACTACAGGGATTATTAAATAAGTACTACTTGGTTTCAAAATTTGAAGTAGGTGTGGTTATAAAAAAGTTTATCTTTTTTATAGCCATTTATATATTTTTTATCTGCTTAATAACAATAAAGGAGTTAGTATGAAAGTTATAATTGAAAGATTACCAGAAACGTTAGAAGAGTTTAAAGAAATGAAAGAGATGGATTTAACAAAAGCTGAAAACACCTGCCTTATGTTTCTTTGTGCCTTGAATCTTTTTGTAAAAGATAGAGATACAGGTGTAGCAGCCATTAACATTTTGAAAGGTCCAGTTGAGTTAAATTCTCATGAGATTAATTTTCTTAAGGACAGGTTTATGGATAAATCCTATCTTCCTCTAGCATACTTTGCAGGAGCTAGACCGGATAATAATTATACTCCAGACCAACCCTACACCTTGAATTTGTATGATGACCCAAGACCTCAAGATACTGAAGAAGGATATTTTAGACTATATCTGGAAACAGCAGGAGCAGATTCAAAAAGAGCTATTAAAATGAGAAAAAAAGATGATAATTGGTACATCTGGGAATATCCTGCTATTGTAATGGATATTAGAAAGCCCAAAAAGGATGACCCTTGGGCCTAATTTTAAGGTGCAGCATATGAAAACATTAAAAAAGCTAACCATTTTGCATTCCAATGATTTGCATGGTGATTTTTTGGAAGAGCAAAAAGAAGAATTAAACATTGGTGGAGTTTCCATGTTATCTGGCTATGTAAGCAAGGTCCGTGAACAAGAAGAAAACGTGATTTATGTTATAGCTGGAGATATGTTTAGAGGCTCTGTTATTGACTCAGAATTTAAGGGTATATCCACCATAGAGATTATGAATATGTTGGCACCGGATGTTGTAACCATAGGTAATCATGAAATTGATTATGGGGTTGCGCATCTGCTTTTTATTGAGAAATGCGCTCAATTTCCCATTATCAACGCCAACCTCTATATCAAAACCAATGGAACCAGGCTTTTTACTCCTTTTGAAATTATTGAAATGGATGATATGAAGATTCTTTTCATAGGCATAATAACCGAAGAGATTTTGGAACAAGCCAAGGTGGATGGTTTGGTAGGCTCTTTTATTGATACAGGTGAGGCAGCAGATGAGATAGGAAAGATTTGTAATACCTACAATGCCATTGATATTGATTTTACTGTTTTAGTTACTCACATTGGAATTGAAGAGGACATAAAATTGGCAAAGCTTCTTGACCCTGAATGGGGGGTGGACCTTATCATAGGAGGCCATTCTCACACCTTTATGGATGAGCCAATTATTGAAAACAATATAGTTATTGCTCAAGCAGGGGCTGGAACAGACCATATTGGTAGATTTGATATTGTGGTGGACACAGATGACAACTGTATTGATTCATACACTTGGGATTTTGTTCCCATAAATAATATTACTTCCCAACGTGACTTTCAACTAGAGGAGGTTATTAATAAGTATAAGGATATAACAGACAGGAAGTATCAAAGAATCATAACTAGACTCCACAAAAGATTGACTCATCCCCAAAGAAATACAGAAACCTCTCTAGGTTCTTTCTTTTCTGACATCTTTAAGGATGCTTTAGGCATTGATGTTATGTTTTTAGGCTCAGGCAGTATTAGAAAAGAGAGTTTTGGCCCTATTGTAGAATACAAGGATCTTATGGAAATCTTCCCATATAATGATGCCATTCATATGGTAAAGGTTAAGGGCTCTCAACTTAAAGAAATGGTAAGGTTTATGCTAAGAGATGAGGCTTTCTTAGGTACAACAGAGTACTATCAATTATCTGACGATGTATCTTTTATATATTCAAAATCTGAAAAGAAGATTTTAGAAGCTAAATATGAAGACCAAGATATTGATGATGAAAGATTATTTACTGTTGGACTTCAGCATTTTCATTTTTTAAATATTGATTCTTTTTTCAATTTAGACCCAAAGGAAGTTGAAAAGAATCAAAAGCCTAGAATACTTGCCACAGCTTCACAAGATATTTTAGTAGAATTTTTATCAGGCAAGCATAAAATTGAATATGATTTTGATAAAAGAATAAGGATAATTGAGTAAGTAGTAGAAAAAATGGTAAGATAGAGAAGTCATAGAAAAATATAAATAAAATTATGTAAAAAGATACGAGTTATTAAAAGGAGGACAGATATGGGACTAATTAAAGCCGGTATTGGCGCATTAGGGGGCACCTTAGCTGACCAGTGGAAAGAGTTTTTCTATTGTGAAGCAATGCCCAAAGAAGTGATGATAACAAAAGGTGAAAAACGTATAACCACCAGATCATCCAACGTAAAAGCAAACGACAATATAATATCTCAAGGATCAGGTATTGCTGTTGCAGACGGACAATGTATGATTATAGTTGAGCAAGGTGAAATAGTAGAAATATGTGCTGAACCTGGACAGTTCACATATGACAACTCAACAGAGCCTAGTATTTTTGTAGGACCTTTAGGAAAAAGCATTGTTGATACCTTTAAGACTATGGGAAGAAGATTTACCTATGGTGGAGATACAGGGAAAGACCAAAGAGTTTATTACATTAATACAAAAGAGTTAGTGGATAACAAATTTGGTACTCCAAATCCTATACCTTTTAGGGTAGTAGACCAAAATATTGGTTTAGACATTGATGTAGCTGTTAGATGCTCTGGTGTTTATTCTTACAAAATTGAAAATCCTGTACTTTTTTATACAAACGTTACAGGTAATGTGGAGCATGAATATACCCGCGATCAACTGGATAGCCAATTAAAGACTGAATTTGTTTCTGCTCTACA
>Ga0265293_10002404_pt1 | contig 37828 bp, 41 predicted proteins | sample Munlanlewell138R_FD_192505 | JGI IMG/M metagenome (GOLD analysis project Ga0265293, IMG submission 192505) | Leachate microbial communities from a municipal landfill in Southern Ontario, Canada - Leachate well 138R | ecosystem: Engineered > Solid waste > Landfill > Unclassified | place: Canada... | reverse complement strand
ATTAAAACTCTAAATGCTATTATGGGTAAAAACGTAATGGATGAAGATGATGAGTTTGATAAATTTATGGCTAAGATGAAAGAATGAATTATTTGTTAGATTATTATAATGAAATTCAAAAAGGAAATATTGTTGTTGGTAAAGAACTGTTTACAGTAATTGAATCATTAATTAATGATATGGAAAATCCTACATATATCTTTGATGAAAAACCAGGCAACATTAGAATTGAGTTTATTGAAAAATTTTGTAAACATACTAAAAGTCCTTTTAATGGACAACCATTCTTATTAGAACTATGGGAGAATGCAGTCCTTCAAGCAGCTTATGGTTTTAAGATGGCCGATATGAAATTAAGAAGGTTTAATGAAGTATTGTTATTGATTGCTAGAAAGAATGGTAAGACAACCTTTATAGCAGGTATTGATTTGACATGAGATTTCCTCCTTTCTTTATAGTTTATCATAAAGTAGGATTCTTACTATTCATGTCTACTGTTCTATACTAAATACCTAAATTATAATAATCGTATAACTAATTATATATGTTATAATTATCTTAATAAAGTTATTTTGTGAGGTGTATATGAACAGAAACAAGCAATTTAAAAATTTAGAAAAAAACTTAAAAGAAAAATTTATAAACATTAAAGAAAATGAAGTAGTTTTACGAGAAGAAGATTTTAAAGATGGAAAATTAACTAGAACTGGTTATATTAGTTTGAAACTTCAATCTGATTATATTGCTGTAAATGAAGATGTTGAAATAAAAGTGCCAAAAGCATATATTAAAGGATTTAAAGAACAATTAGAATTAATGGCTACTAAGGAATTGTTAAGAATAAAATCTGATATGAAAGATACTAATATTATTGCATTAATTTTATTTATATCAGGAATTGCTTTATTATCACTTCCAGCTATTTTTTCTATCTTTAGAACAACAATCATTAATGAAATAATACTAATCGTTAGTTGGGTATTTACATGGGCAGCTGTAGAAAAGAAATTTTTTACAATGCACAGTCTAAAAAGTAAACGCCAAAACATTTTACATATTTTAATAAGTCAAATACTTACATATTAAATAATTTTAAGAGAGAAGCGACATTATGATTAATTATTAAATTAAAGAATTTATAGAAAAAAATATCAATTAAATGTTTTTGAAGACATTTTATTTTACAATGATAAACAAATATTTTTTCTGTTTGATACAACTAATAATACTATAACATGTCATTTTATTAGTGGTAATAATGGTGAAGTGGGGTTACCAATAAAAAATGAATTTACAGTGAAAGAATTACTAGATTATATTGAAAGTGATAATATACTATCTGAAGTTGAAGGTAAAAATACTTTTATAAAGAAAATTATTCATAATTTTTATTCGTTTGAAAATAATTTATTTTTTTACAAAAATATTACATATAAATTACTTTAATATAAAAATTAAGATATAAATATATAGTATAATATATAAAAAAGGGGGATTTAATTTTATGATAGCTAAATTAACAAATGTTACTAAAACATATAAAAATGGTGTTAAAGCTTTAAACAATTTAAGTTATGAAGTTAGACCGGGAGAAATCTACGGTTTACTTGGACCTAATGGTAGTGGTAAGACAACCTCAATAAATGTTTTGTTATCAGTTTTAAACCATGATAAGGGAGAAGTTGAAATTTTCGGCGAAAAGATGACTCCAAATAGATATGATCTAAAAGCGCAAATAGGTGTAGTACCGCAAAACATTGCAGTTTTTAACGAATTAACTGTTTATGAAAACATCGATTATTTTTGTGGATTATATATAAAAGATAAAAATAAAAGAAAAAAATTAGTAGAAGAGGCAATTGAATTTGTATCATTACACGAATTTCGTAATTTCTTACCTAAGAAACTCTCTGGTGGATTACTAAGAAGATTAAACATAGCGTGCGGAATTGCACATAAACCGAAATTAATAATACTAGATGAACCAACTGTTGCAGTTGACCCACAAAGTAGAAATAAAATATTAGAAAACATTGTTGAATTAAAAGAAAATGGTGCGACTATTATTTATACTTCTCATTATATGGAAGAAGTAGAGAAAATTTGTGATTATATTGTAATTATGGATAAAGGAGAAGTAATTGCAAGTGGAACAAAAGAAAAACTAAAAGCAAGTATCGATTTAGGTGAAATGATTGAAGTGGAAATACTAGAACTAGAAAATAGAAAAATACTTAATGATATTAAAGAAATAAATAATGTATACGATGTAATATATGAAAATACTAAATTAATAATAAAAAGCGGTAAAGGCAAAACAAATATACCAGAAGTACTACAAATATTAAGTAGAAATGATATTACTTATGACTCGATACTTTCTACTCAACCAACATTAAATGATGTTTTCTTAGAAATAACTGGAAAGCAATTAAGAGATTAATATGCATATATTTACAACAAGACTAAAAGTTTTATTAAAAACTAAAGCTAATATATTTTGGGCCTTTATTTTCCCTTTATTACTAGGAACTTTTTTTCAAATAAGCTTTGGAGGACTATCTTATGATAGTCCTCCACAGGTAATTGATTTATATGTTGCAAGTGAAAGCTTAGATGATTCACTATTTACTAATGAATTTTTAAAGTTATTAGAAGAAATTGAAATTACTGAAAATGAAAACTTATTTATTATAAACATTAGTTTTAAAGAAGATCAATTAATAAACAAATTAGATGATAAAACAATTGAAGGTTATATATTAATAGATGGTAACAATGAAAAAATCAACTATCATATTTACCAAAATGGTATTAACCAAACTATTGTAAAGTCTATCTTTGACCAATACTTACAATACTATCAAATAATTAAAGCTAATAGTAGTGATCCAGTAAAATTAAATCAAATATTAAATGATTTGAATCTACAATTAAATTTAATTATAGATGAACAGATAAATACCTATTCAGCTGGTAATAGTATGGTTATATATTTTTACGCTTTAATAGCCATGGTATGTATGTATAGCGCTTTATGGGGCTTTAATTTAATAAAAGACATACAAGCTGATCAATCAGATTTAGCGTTTAGAGTAAGTGTTGCCCCTACTAAAAAAAGCAAACTAATTTTAATTTATTTACTAGCTGCTTTTATTATTTCATTTAGTGGTAACATGATATTATTACTATATTTAAAATTTATTTTAGGTGTTGATTTAGGAAATTTTTTATTAGTAATATTAGTAGTTTTATTAGGTACGATAGCTGGCATGTCCTTTGGCGGTTTTATTGGTGTTGCTTTTAAAGGAAACCCGGATGTAAAAGAAGGTATTATGAGTGGGGTAATTTTATTACTTAGTGCAATGAGTGGATTAATGAATCAATATGTTAAGTTTTTTATTAACAGCAAAGTTCCAATTTTAGGTTACATTAACCCTGCTAACTTAATAACTGATGCATTATACAGTCTTTATTATTATAGTGATTTATCAAAATATTACTTTAATATATTACTATTATCTATTTTCTCAGTTATTATGATTACAATTGTAGTATTAAAAGTTAGGAGGGAAAAATATGACAGTATTTAAGCTGTATTTTAAGCTATTTTTTAAAAAGATATTTACGATTCTTTTATACTTAGGAATCTTTATATTAATAATATTATTAATTATGAACTCTAGTACTGAAAGAGTTCCTAAATTTGAAGCTAGCAAAACAAGAGTTGCTTTTTACGATGAAGATAATACAGAACTAACTAAAGGTTTAAAACAATACTTAGAACAATATGCAGACTATATTGAAATTGAAGATAATCTATTAGAAGATGCATTCTTTTACCGTGATATTCAATATATTGTTAGGGTTCCTAAGGGTTTTACTGATAAATTTCTAGCAAATGATCCTTTAAAAATTGAACGAAGATTAATACCGGATGAAACCTCAGGATATTTTATTGATGGTAAACTAGAGAACTATTTAAGTCTTGCTTATACTTACTTAAATAACAATCTAGCAGATTTAAATAATGTTAGTGAAAAAATTGCTGAAACTGCTAGCAATGAGACAAATGTATTTTTTCCAGAAGGTGAAATAAAAGATTTTAGATTTATTACAATATATTTTAATACATTAGGATATGTAATTGCAGTATTAATTATTACAATTACTGGTTTAGTAATTACTTCATTTACCACATTTGAAATTAGAAGAAGAAACATTATTTCTAAAGTATCAAATAATAAATTTAATTTATCATTAGTTAGTGGAACAATAGTAACTAGCTTAATCTTTGTATTATTATTTGGATTTTTAGGCTTTATTTTATTTAAAGAATTAATTTTTACTAAGGTAGGTTTATTAATGTTATTGAACGTTTTAGTATATACTATTCCAATTATTACATTATCTTATCTTATTTCAATTTTAACTAAAAACAAAATGTTAATATCTGGGCTTGCAACTGTTATATCACTTGGAGCAGCATTTATATCAGGTGCTTTTATTCCTCAAAATCTTTTAAGTCAAAGTGTCTTAAACATTAGTAAGGTATTTCCAATGTATTTTTTAATTGAGAATAATGAATTACTAGCTGTAACAAATAATTTTAGTTTTTCAAACATTAGTAGTTATTATATTAATTTAATGATAATGATAGGTTTTGGAATATTATATATTGTTATAGCATTAATAATAAGTAGAAGGAAAATTAAATCTGAAAGTTAAAAAAACAGCATTTGCTGTTTTTTTAATTAGTTTTATGAAAGAATCGGTTATAAATTATAGATAAAGCAAGAACTATAGTATATATTACAACAATTGTTGCACCGGTTGGAATATCAAATTCATATGATATTCCAATTGCAATAAATGAAAATAAACAAAAAACAGATATAACTTATAATGATATAGTTGGCAAGTATGCTTTTAAGATAACTAAGGTAGGTTTTATAATATTGTTTATTCAAAATATATTTAAAACCCCTTTTATGTTAGTCTTAATAGTTTTAAATATAGAAATAATCTATGCGCTTTATAAAGTGATAAAGCCTAAAAAGATTATTACAGAAGATGAAGTTTCAAATGAAGAAGATAGTAAAGAAAAAGAAAACAGTTAAAACTCAGCAAAATTTGCTGAGTTTTTTATATATTAAGGATAAAGGTTTTTTCTTTACAAGTTCTTTACAATCTTATTACATTTTATGATAGTTTGTCCTAATTTTGGTTGTTATAATAAAACCGAAAGATAAAAAAGGAGAAATAAAAAATGAAAAAAAGTATAGTAAGTATTTTAGTATTAGTCTTAGGATTTATTTTAGTTGGTTGTAATAACAACGAAACAGAAGAACAAAAAATAACCGTTTATACAAGAGATACAACTAGTGGTACTAGAGGAGCATTCTTTGATATTATTGGATTAAGTGAATTAGGTAGTTCTAATGAAAAATTAGTGGAAGGATTTGTTGAAGCACCAAATAATGGAGAGATGATGGCTTCAATAAGAAATGATAAAAACGGAATTGGCTATATTTCCTTATCTGGTTTAGCTAGTTCAAACTTAAAAGGATTAAGCTTTAATAATGTAGAAGCCAGTGAAACAAATGTATTAAGTGGTGATTATGAATTAAAAAGACCATTTATGTATATAAGAAAAGCTGAAGCTGATCTTCAAACTTTGATTGAAAAACAATTAGTAGATGCATTTATTGCTTTTATGAATTCTAAAGATGGTAAAGAAATCATTGCTAATAACGATGGAATCGTTGAAGGTTTAAATAGTGCACCAACATGGGATAATATTAAAGATGACCACGCCGAAGCATTAGCTACAGGAGCTGCAGTTGAGATTCATTTTGGCGGATCAACTTCAGTAGAAAAAATTGGTCGTGCTTTATCAGAAGCATTTAGCTCATTAGCGCCAAGGTTTAAACCTATGCATAGTCATAGCGGTTCAGGAGCAGCTTACAGTGGAACAAGAAGTGATGGTAATTTACATTTAGGTTTTGCTTCAAGAGAATTAAAAGAAGAAGAAAAAGTAACGGGTAATTATGATCGTGTTGCTTGGGATGCTGTAGTTATTGTTGTTAATAAGGAAAACGAGTTAACAAACATAACAACTAGCCAAATAAAAGATATCTATTTAGGAGAACTGAAAAACTGGAATGATTTAAACAGTTAAATGTATGGAAAAGATAAAACTAAGAAATAAAAGAGCTGATAAAATAGTCAAAAACATTTTACTTGTTACGGCTGTTTTATCAGCCGTATTTATAGTAATAATAATTGGAATAGTTGCAATCCGCGGTCTAAGACCGTTTTTTCTCAGTTATGATGGAGCAACAGTAAACTTTTTTAAATTTATTACAGGAACTAAATATTATGCACCAGAATATAGAATCGGTTATATTATTGTTAATACTATATATGTTGTTTTATTAGCAATTTTATTAAGTGCTCCTATATCGGTGTTAACTGCACTTTTTGTCGCAAAAATGGCTCCGAAATTTTTAAGTAATTTTTTAACTACAACTATTGAGGTTTTGGCTTCAATACCTTCGATTATTTTTGGGATGTTTGGTAAAGGGTATGTTGTTATATTAGTCAGAAATTTTGCTGATAAATTTGGGATTGTTACCGCTGGTGGACAATCAACAATTGCAACGGTTATTGTTTTAGCAATGATGATTATGCCAACAATAACAATGTTGTCAATTACTGCAATCAAATCAGTCCCAGAAGACATGGAACATGGATCACTTGCTCTTGGTGCAAGTTCTACGCAAACAATGTTTAGCATTAGCTTAAATGCAGCTAAACCAGGAATATTTGCTGGAATTATATTAGGTGTCGGAAGAGCTCTTGGCGAAGCAACAGCAGTAACTATGGTAGCAGGCGGTAGAGGAAGTGGTCCAACATTTGGGTTGTTCGGTACAACTAGAACATTAACTTCTACTATTTTAACTGGTATAAATGAGGCAAACCTAGGTTCACTAGAATATGATATTAGATTTTCAATAGGTTTAGTTTTAATTGTTGTAATCTTAGTTGTTAACTTAATACTTAATGGTGTTAAAAAAAGGTTAGGTAAATATTATGAGAAAAGTTAAAAAAAGACAAGTTATTGATTTAAGTTTAAAAATAATAACATATTTAGCATCATTTATTTCAGTAATTATATTAGGAGCAATATTGATATTTGTTTTTAGTAATGGTAGTAAGCTATTAAGTTTTAAAATATTAACAACAGATTATAATTCTAAGCCTTACCGACTTAAAACAACAAAAGATGTAGAAGGTTTAAGTTTTACCAATCCAAACATAACAGATGCATATTTTTCAGAAGATTTTGGTTTTGCTGTTAAAGATGATTATACATTAGAAGGTACAGAGACTATTAGATTTGTTTATATAGATGAAAACTCACCACTGAAAACCTCAGTGAATGAACAAGGTGATAATGAACCGTTTAAAGTAGATTTTATCTTTGATTCAACTATGAGAGCAGTATATAAAGACGGTAGTACAACAACGATATTTAGTAAAGATGGAGCAAAAAATGTTGTAGACACCTTAAATGGGGCAATAAAAATTGAGGCTGCAAATGTTAAATTTGAAGGCGGAGGTATTAGAGGTTCAATTATTACAACACTTTATTTAATTGGCCTAACACTTTTAATAGGTCTTCCTTTTGGTGTTTTAACCGCTTTATATTTACATGAGATAGCACCACAAAACAAAATAACAAATCTATTAAGATCATTTATAGATATGTTAACTGGAATACCATCAATTATCTTTGGGCTTATGGGAGCAGCATTTTTCATACCGTTTACCTCTTTGTTATTTAATAACCCAGACATGAAAAGAGGTTCAGTAATAGCTGGTGCATTAACGCTTGTTGTAATAATCTTACCTGTTGTTATAAAAGCAACAGAATCAGCACTTAGCGTAGTTCCAAAATCATATAAAGAAGGCTCATTAGCACTGGGAGCAACAAAAACACAAACAACATTTAAAATAATGTTACCAAACGCACTGCCAGGAATACTATCAGGTGCAATATTAAGTATTGGTAGAATTATTGGTGAGTCAGCAGCATTAATATTTGCAATGGGAACATTTATTGGCGATAATATTACAATTACAGGCCGATCAACTTCTTTAGCAGTACATATTTGGTCAGTAATGGGTGGAGAAATACCAAACATTAACTTAGCAAGTACAATCGCGATTGTAATCTTAATAGTTGTTTTAATTTTAAATATAAGTGTTAAATTAATTACAAATAGTTTTATGAAAAAATACAAGTAGGTGAAAAAATGTTTAAAGTAGAAAATATGTCACTACATTATGGTGAAAAAATGGCATTAGATAATATTAATATAGAAATAAAAGAAAAAGAAGTAACAGCATTTATTGGCCCATCAGGTTGTGGGAAATCTAGTTTTCTAAGAAGCTTAAATAGAATGAATGACCTGATAGAAGAAGCAAAAATAGAAGGAATAGTTAAATTAAAAGGAGAAAATATATATGATAAAAAATATGATGTTATTGATCTTAGAACTAAAGTAGGGATGGTTTTTCAAAGCCCTAACCCTTTTCCAATGTCAATTTTTGAAAACGTTGTTTACGGGCCAAAAAGACAAGGCGTAAGAAACAAAAAAACTTTAAGAGAAATTGCCGAAAAGGCTTTAAAACAAGCAGCACTTTGGGAAGAGGTTTCCTCACGTTTAAATGAATCTGCTATGAAACTATCAGGTGGACAACAACAAAGACTTTGTATTGCTAGAACTTTAGCGATGGAACCAGAAGTTATTTTAATGGATGAACCAACAAGTGCTCTAGATCCTATTGCAACACAAAAAATTGAAGACCTTATTAGAGAGTTAAAAAATGATTACACAATAATTATAGTTACTCACAACATGCAACAAGCAGCCCGAATTTCGGATAAAACAGCTTTCTTTTATATGGGTGAATTAATTGAATTTGATAAAACAACAAAAATATTTAACAAACCAAAATATGATCAAACCGAAAAGTATATTACAGGTAGATTCGGTTAATATGTTATAATTAAGGAGGGGAATAAATATGGTTTTAAGAAAATGGTTAGAACTTGCTATCGAAGAACTAAAAAAGGATGTTAACAAAATGGCAACGCTAGTTATCAAAAATATTACAGATAGCTTAAAAGCTTTTGAAGAAAACAACTTAGAAGAAGCATTAGAAATAAAAAAACGAGATGTAGAAGTTGATAAATTAGAAGATGAAATATCTAAAAAAGTTTTAGAGATTATTTGGAAAGAACAACCTCTAGCAAGCGACTTAAGATTAGTAACAGGAATTTATAAATTAATCACAGACTTAGAGCGAATTGGCGACCATGCTACAGATATAGCAAATATTACAATTAAAACAGCTGAACTTGATCACCAAAGATTAATACCTATTACTACACAAATGGCAACAATTGCCAAAGAGATGGTTTTAAATAGTGTTGATGCTTTTTTCACATTTGATGTTAGTTTAGCAGAAAAAACAATAAAAAAAGACGATGAAGTTGATGCTTTATTTGATAAAGTTACAAATCTAGCTATAGCTGAATTTAAAGAAGAAGAAATTGACGCAGAGTTTGGAGTGTATTTACTTTTTGTCGCAAAATACATCGAAAGAATTGCTGATCATGCAACAAATATTTGCGAGTGGCTAATTTATATTGTTAGCGGTAAACACCGTGAAGTTAGTTTAATTTAAGGAGTGATGTTATGTTAGTTTATTTTGTCGAAGATGACAAAAGTATTTCTTATATCCTTGATAAAACATTAGAAAAAATTGGTGTTAACAAAAAAGGTTTTAGTACAGGAGCTGAATTTGTTAGAGAATATGAAAAAGAAAAACCTGACTTGATATTACTTGATCTAATGTTACCTGACACTTCCGGGATTGAATTGTTGAAATTTGTTAGAAATAACAACAAAGATATACCGATAATTATCATTTCAGCCCTTTTTAATGAAATTGATAAAGTCTTAGCTTTAGATAGTGGAGCCGATGATTATATTACTAAACCATTTGGAATTTTAGAATTAACATCAAGAATACAAGCAAAACTTAGAAAAGTTGATACTAAGTCAATTATCGAATATGAAGATATTAAATTTGATTTAAAACAATATAAAGTATTTATCAAAGATGAAGAACTTGTTTTAACAACAAAAGAATATGAAATCTTAAAATATTTGATTTCCAACAATGAAAAAGTTTTAACTAAAGAAGAAATCTTCTTTAATGTTTGGGACTCAGATTTTATGGGTGAAAGTAGAGCCTTAGACATGCATATAAAAGCTTTAAGAGAAAAACTAAAAAAAGCCAACTCAATAGTTAAAATAAAAACTGTTTATGCAGTAGGATACAAAATAGGACATAAATAATGGAATTATATATAATTATATTTTTAATAATAACTAATATTGTCAGCTTAAGTTTTTTAATAAACTATAAAAGAAAACAAAAAAAGGACAACCGGTTTTATTTGAAAAGACAATTCAATGAAGTTTTAAACTCACTACAACAAGCAATATTATTATTTGATAAATCCAATAACTTATTGTTTTACAACCTTTATGCAGGGGTTGTTTTTTCATTAAAAGTTAAAGACTTAGGTAAAAAAGCAGATAAAATCTTTAATGACGAAAAATTTAATGAGCCAATCAAAAAAGGACAAAAACAAAACTTTTTTGAAATTAACTTTTTAAATAAGATTTTTGATGTACAAATATACAAAGTTAAAAAAACTTTTAGTAAAAATAATGTTGCATTATTAATTATATTAAATAACGTGACAGAAGAAAGGAAAATAGAAGAAACTAAAAAAGATTTCTTTTCCCATGCATCCCATGAATTAAAATCCCCCTTAACAGCAATATTAGGCTACAGTGAATTAGTTAAGTTAGAAATGGTTAAACCTGAAGAATACGAAGACCTCGTTACAAGAATTTATAACCAAGCCTTACATATGTCTTTATTAGTTGATGATATGTCCACACTCTCAAAACTAGAAACCATTACAGAAAAAGAAGAACAATATGAAACAGTCAGTTTAAATAAAATCTTAAAAGATGTTTGTTATACTTTGGAATCTTTTTTAAATGAAAAAGAAATTCATTTAAATATTGATGAAGAAAAAATTGATTATAAATGTATTGAATTAGATATCAATAAACTATTTAAAAATCTAATTGAAAATGCAATAAAATATAGCCATAAACAAAGCACTATCAATATTAAACTATACAAAAAGGATAATATTATTACCTTTATTGTTGGTGATGAAGGCATCGGTATCCAAGAAAAACATATTAAAAGAATATTTGGTCGCTTTTACCGTGTAGATAAAGGAAGAATAGGAAAAGGTACAGGCCTAGGCTTAGCAATAGTAAAGCATACAGTAATAAAGTACAACGGCGAAATTGATGTTAAATCAAAAATAGATGAAGGCACAACAATAAAAGTAACTTTAAAAGCATAATTAAACTAAGGAAGTATATTATGATTAAAGAATTAAAATATTACAGTAAAACAACTAAAAATATTTTTATAACAATAAATATAATTTTTGTTGTTTTATTCTTTTTAAACATTGTTCTTTATGGAACAACGGCAAATAATGATAATATTAATTTAGATGCTAAAGACTTTTCATTAATAGGCTCTTTAATCTTTATTTTATTTGCAAGTTTTAATTTAACAATTTATAACTTAGAATTAAAACGAAAAACAAAAATAGAAAAAAACATATAATAATGAGTATAATAATTAGACATATAAAAGTTGTTGTGATGGCTTAACAATAATATTATCTATAAATTATATATTGATGCATTACCAAAGACTTTCGAACTGTTTAGAGTCGTTTGACCGGACATGAAGGTCTTTTTATTTTTAATAACAATAATGGATTATTGGCTTAATCAAGTCAACAATCCATTTTTTTTATAATAATTTTCTTCAAATTCATTAGGGGTCATACCGTTCAAGTATGAATGTGGCCTATAATCGTTATAAAAATCTATGTATTTTGCTACTGAAATTTTAAATTCTTTCATGTTTTCATAGTCATATCTATTTGTTTCCTCTCTTTTTAAATATGAAAAAAAGGATTCAACAACTGCGTTGTCCCTAGGTCTTGCAGTTTGTGAAAATGACCTCTTAATTTCTAATGATTTTAACAACTCTTTATATTTAAAAGAAGTATATTGCGGACCTCTATCAGAGTGAAAAGTTAAATCTTTAGGATCTCCTCGTGCTTCAAAAGCCTTATTTAATGTATTACATACTAAGTTTTCACTATTTCTATATGATACTACATGAGATATTATTTTCCTTGAAAACAAATCAATGATCACACAAATATAATAAAAGTTTTCTTTTATAGTAATTTGCGTTATATCTCCAACCCATACTTCATTAGGGTTATCTCTTTTAAAGTTTCCTTTAACTAAATTTTCTAAATAAACACTATTATTAGCTTCATATTTTTTCTTTACACGTCTTCTTTTAGCTAAGTATGGTTTTATATTTAATTCCTTCATTAAAGAACTAACTCTTTTTTCAGATACAACATGTCCATCTTTTCTTAATATTTGTGCGATTCGTCTTGCACCAAATCTCTTTTCACTTTTATTGAACACCTCCAAAACTAAAGGTCTTAGTTTATTATCTATCTTTTCATTTTCATGTACTTTAACTCTTCTATTCATATGGTTATAAAAAGTTCCTACATTTACGTCTAATACCCTACACATAGTTCTTGCTGGATAAATTTTATAAAACTTTTCGATAGCATTCATTTTATCTAATCTAGAAGAAGAAGGTAGACAATTTAAATTTTTATAAATTTCTAATTCAAGTTTAGTTTCTTCATGATTTTTTAATAATTTCGAATACTTACTAGTTAACTTTTTATAATTTAAATGTTCAATATTTAGTCTGACCGGTCTAACCCATTCATTAATTGTTGATTTGGAAAATCCGTATTTACTAATTAAATCGTTAGTAGAAAGACCATTCTTAAAATCTCTAATAACTTGTTTTTTAATTTTAGTGTTAGCCATAAAATCACATCCTTTAATGAGTTTGCAAGTTACAATTGTATCATAAAAATAAGTTTGTTCGAATAAAATATGTTTATTTGCACCTTATTGTATGAAGACTCATCAATAGGAATGATTAAGATCTAAAAAGTATTAATAAGTTAAACTTTTATGTCTTGACCCCCCCCGATTTTTTGTTATACTAGAAGTATAAAGATTCATTTCAAAAAGAAAAGAGACTAACTATCTAAAGTCAAGTGATAAATAGTAATAAATACTAAAAGACCTATAAATAGGCCTAAATTAATAATATGAAGGTAAATAATTAGCTACAGATCACTTAACCTTATTTATATCAAACGGTATTTTGTTTGATTCTATGTGGAAAATCATTCTTAATATTTTTCTACATAGATGAATTAAAACGACTTTATGATGTTTACCTAATGATTTCTTTTTATGGTAATAATCATGAAACTGTGGAATAAACCTTAAACTAATAAATGAGTAGTTGAATAATTTTTTCCTAAGAAGAGGTGAACCTCGTCTAACGATTTTCCCTCTATGCTCTTTAAGTCCTGATTGATTTACACTTACATCAAGACCTGCATAGGCCGTTAATTGACCAGCATTGTTAAAACGATTAATATTACCAATTTCAGCATAAATAGATGCTGCAGTAATGATTCCTATTCCAGGAATAGTATGTATTAAAGATCTGGTTTTATTGTAAAGAGTTGTTATTTGTTGATCAAGTTGTTCTATGAGGTTATTGAAATGATAGTAGTTATCTATAATCATTGGAATCATTATTTCATAGACTTCACTAGATACACCAACAGATGTTTTTGCTAAATGTCTTAGTTTGGAAAATTTAGGATAATTAAATTTTCCCATAGACATTTTCCTTAAAGTCTCATAATGACTATTATTAAGATTAGCTATCTTTTCCTTAGTTTTATACCTTTTTAAAATATACATTGGTGTTTTACCAAAAGTGTTGTTAAAGAAGGGTTTAAATTCAGGAAAGACCTTATCTAAGGCGTTAGTTAAGTTAACTAACTCCTTACTCCTAGACTCGAGATATTTATCTCTTAGTCTAACTAGTTCTTTTAAATCATTTTCGTGATAAAATGAAGTATGTAGGGATTTGTAATCAAAATGGCCTAACATACTTGCTATTAATTTAGCGTCAATTTTATCAGTCTTAGCCTTTCTTAACGATGTAGCTTTGGAGAACTTGTTCGTTAATTGAGGGTTGAACTCTAAATGGGTGTAACCTAATTTAGATAAAAATGATTTTAAATTGATTCCGTAATGTCCAGTTGATTCAAATCCTATTTTTATTTGGTTTTGTTTACCTAGTGACTCTAACTCACTTTTAAGAGTTTGGAATCCATCGTGATCATTTGTAAATGTAAATGATCCAATCTTATCGCCTGCATTAGTAGCTATAAAGCAGTCGTGTTTAAATTTTGAGATATCTATTCCAACATGGAACATGATTCTCACCTCCTAGTTATTTGGCGCGTAGTTTGCACGGGACTCCTATTTCTATATCCTTGTGATAAAACGTCTAAGCGTTAACTAACTAATTAATAGTAAAAATAGGAACCGTGGTAAGTGCCTCTCTTGAACGTCTAGCGTTAATAAAATGATACAAATCCACGGCGCCTTAGATAGATTATAGTATAAAAAAATAAGAAAGGATAAGTATACTCACTTATTACTATAATCATAAATAGAGTATACAAGGAAGAGTATATGAAAAAAGCAAATAAAACTTTTGTTTTTATTATTATACTAATTTGTAGTTTTTATCTAACTACTTTTATAAAAGTAGATGCTAGTGGTTCTATTTTATCTGAAGAAGAGATATTAGATATTATGAATACTCCTGTTGAAATTACAAGTGGAATGTATGACGTTTATACAAATTCCAATTTTGGCAATGGCGGAGAAAGTTTTTATCAACTTAATATTTTAAATTATAATTTAGAAGACTTTGGATTTTGCGGTTTTAATATAGATTATATAAGAAAATCTAGTTGGCTAAGCAACGGTGAAGCTAAAATTAAAGGAGATGATCCAATAACATTACTTGTTCCAAAAGAATTATTTATCCATAGAGGTACTTATCAGTATATAGGAAAAGATTATGGTTTTTTTGTTAAAACTACTGCTAGTGAATTAAGCGATAATTTAAAAACATCTAATATTGTTGATGTTTTTATATTTGACATAGATACAAAATATGAAAATTTTGTTTTTTCATATGAAATCAAGCCGATATTTACTTTTACTTACTTCTATTTCAGCGAATATGTCTTTCATAAAAATGATAAAATTACAATAAATAATATTAATTTAAAACCAGCAAGTGTTGATATTTCAGATATCATCATTCCTATACCAAAAATGGTAAATAAGTATGGAAATGCATTTAGTCAAGATTATGAGGCAACTCAACCTAATAAAGATTTATACGCTATTAAAGATACTTCGGTTTTTTTAAATTTGACAAATGCTCATAGTAAAAATGTTTTTGACGATAATTATAATTTAGATGAAGATTATGGCTATAGAATAAGAAGATCCTATGCGCAGTTTAGTGGTTATGAGACAATAAATCCGATTGTAGATTATAATAATTTAAAGGCAATAGGTATCAAAGCAGGCATACAAATTTTAGGTATGGCGGTTCCTGATGTTGGTGTTTCCATCATGATTCTTGACATTTTATCTGATACTGTGAATTTTATGAAATCTACAAAAACGGGTTATGAAATGACAACATTAGTTAACAATCCGTCTGATATGGATAAGGGTGGGAAAAATGAACAAAGAGAATGGTATGTTAATAATGGATATGATGAACAATATTGGAAATTTGACATCAAAAAAATATCGAGTGACGTAAACAACTCATTGATATTTAAAACAATGAGCTACGATATTTTAGATTTTCCCGTTTATAATTCGATTAAGTATTCATGGCATCTAGAATCTGAATCAAATGAAGAGACCTATTTAAATTATGGGTCAAATATTCAAATTGCTCAAATTGATGAAAAAAATAAAATTTGTTTTCAAGTATCTGCTTCTAGTTTCAATGACGGTATGATTATTGGTGATTCTAAAAGAAAAGAATTGTCAATTTTAAGTAAAAACACGGGTTATGTATTAAAAACTGGGAAAGATGACGTTTTTTATTTTACACCAGAATATTCTAGTTATTATAAAATTGAAACTTCTGAAAATTCTACAATAAAGTTGTATGAAAACGATATATTAGTAATGACTGGATATACGTATTTAGAGTATCTATTTGATTATAATAATGAATATAAAATAATTGTAGAATTAGGATCAATAGAAAAACCATCCGCTATCTATAACATTTCAATTACACCTGTTTTTATTTCAAAAAAAGGTGAAACAAAATTAAATGATTATATTAGCGAAAACAGTCAAGAATCAATACTAAAAATATTTAGTTTTCAAAACACTTTGTATGATATAGAAATATATAGTATTACCAACAATACGAAAGCTTTTTCTAATTTTGAAGTATACGATTGTAATATGAATATCATTCAAAAATATGATATTGATAATTATTTTAATGACTCTGTTTTATATAATCAGTCAAATATGACAATCTATTTAAAGGGCGGAAGTAATTATTATATAAGGTTTGATGTATATCCTAATGTTGACATGTATTTAAAATATAATGAAGTTGAAGAAGAATATCAGTTGGCAACTGAATATTCTTTTAATGCCGATGTTGGAGATAAGTTTTCATATGTTAGAATTCCATGGAACGGCAAATATAAAATTAACTATAATTTTTCTACTGAAAAAAATGTGACCAATAATATGTCTTTTCTTTTGTTTATGTATAGGAATAATGAGTTAACATTAAAAAGTTTTGATGTGTGTTCTATTTTAAATAAGGTTGTAGAATTTGAAATTGATTTACTAAAGGGAGACAAAATTTATTTTGGTTATTTTAATGGAGATAATCACTTTAAATACAATTTTATCATTAATTATAAACCATCAATAACATTTTTAATAACAACGGAAACAGATTCAGCAACAATTGATACAGGTTTAGGAACTGAAATAACTGTTAATCAAGGTTTGAGATATGACAACACTATTGCTGTTGGATTTACTAGAGTGCTATATTTAGGGGAAGGAGCAAATTTTGGGTCTCGATATAATGATTATACATGGTCGAGCAGTAATCCAGCAATTGCCACAGTAAGTGCATACGGCACGGTATTTGCGAAAAGACCTGGTAATGTTATAATAAGAGCAATCGATAAATATGGTAATAATAATATTGCGATAATAAAATTAGAAATATATGATCAAAATACACAACAAAAAAATGTGGAATTATCTACGGATATAAATTCTGACGCCTCTTTAAATGGCACTGAGGTAAAATTTAATAATGGGGTGCCCAATGGAAAAACAATTCATATAGGTTATACAAGAAGTATATGCATTATTTCAGGTGGCCCTACCAACATAAGACAAGATTATTATTGGTATAGTAGTAATAATGAAGTTGCGGAAGTTAATATTTTCGGCATTGTTTTGGCTAAATCTAAAGGAACCACAGTAATTACCTGCGTTAATAAATATAACCCTAAATATATTGGTGAAATAACAATAACAGTAATCTAAGGAGTATAATACTATGAAAAAAAATGATTTAAAATATGCAAAGAAATATTATTATCGTTATAAATTAATCTCAGTTTCTTGTTATTTGTTTTCCTTGTTTTTAGTAATATACTTCATAATTGAATCTATAAATAACGATGGTGAATATTTTAATGGAGAAGGAAGAATTATTTTCTGCATACCATTGATAATTTTTATATTTGGTGTTGCTTTCCATATTTATAGCAAATACATATTGAAAGATACAAATCAAAAGCAAAATAAAAAATAATTCATCGGAATACAAGTTAATCGTTTAACACATAAAAAAGATATAGTTTAGTGAAAAAGCACTCAAAATGGTGCTTTTTTCACGTTTTAAAAACTTTAACTAGATAGTATTAAACAATTTTTAGCAATCTAAATAGTGGCTTTATTAACTAACAAATACGTGAACTGAAATATTTATCCTTTTATAATTTCTAGTAATAATTATAAAATTACTATGAAAAAGTATTGAGCTATCTAACATTTTATTTAAAAACAAACTAATGGATAACTTGATTTCATTTCTGTTATAAATAAATATTAAATTTTATTTAGTCCAACTTTTGTGGTTCGTATCACAATTGCTCTTTTTTAATCGATTTTTGTAGAAATTAAATTATGCAGATACTCTTTTTGGGTTTTAGAATATCTAGTAACACCTACTGAGATAACTTCTCCTGTTTTTAAGAAAAATACTATAGTATCATCTTTTGTTTTTTCTGTTTTAAAACGAATTTCTTTAATAGTCGAAAAAACAACTCTTTTTTTATGTAAATTAAACGGCGTATTAAATGTTACAATTTCTTCGCTTAATTCAATATTATAAAACAAATTAATAACAGTTTTAAACACAAAAACAATCGCTAAAATAAAAAATAGAATGCCAAATAATGTATGAATATTTTTGTTGTCAAAGAAAACTAAAATATCGAAATTATTTAAAAAATATAAAACAATAAAAACAAGAGCTGCTGTCGGGTTAAAATAAAACTCTTTTAAAAACTTAGAGTTTTTAGGCTTTATCTTTATCATTATCTTCTACCGAAATTAATACAGGCATAGTAATAGGTCTTCTTCTTAACTCTTTATATAAAAATTTATTTAACTCATCACGTGATTGATTTTTTAAGAGGTTTTTACTAAGTTGTTGCTTAACTATGAATTGAGTTGTTGGCTTAGTTAAGCTGTTAAACTTAAATATAATCAATGTTGTAATTGCTTCACAACACAATAGCGATTTTTGTAGTACTTGCTTCACAACACATATAAAAATTTGTAGCATTTCGCTCGCAACACGACACTGACTATAGTAAGACTTTCGAACCCTTTTGGATTAATTGACCGGAGGAGAAAGTCTTTTTTATTTCTAAAGCAAAATTGGATTTGTCGCATTGTTGTGCGACTAATCCATTTTTAATTATATATTTACTTTCAAAGTTATTAGGGGTCTGTCCGTTCAGGTGATGATGTGGTCTATAGTCATTAAAAAAAGCAACATATTCATCAACAGAAGTAGTGCAGCAAATTAATGTTGAATTGATACCATTTTCTTGTACTTTATGTTCTTTGTAGTTATTGTATCATTTATTGATTCATGAGTCTATATTGGATAGGTGAATAACCACCTAGTGTGAGTTTAATTCTTTCGTGATTATACCAATAGATATATTCATCAATAGTTCGAATTAAGTCAGCCAATGATTTAACCTTTTGTAAATAGATGGTTTCGCATTTAAGTGATAAACCCTTCAAAGCAAAGATTGAAGATACTGAATTTACAAGAAGTGTATTAGATGGGGAAATTACATTTGGTTCAGAAACACGAATTAAAGCTATATTACAAACTATTGAAACTGAATTAAAAGATGGATCTGGTAAAAAAACATATGAGCACACAATTAAAAAAGTAGAAGATATCATTGATTACGATAGAGTTGATCAACTAAAAGCCGACTTATAATCGTATACTTGGTTTACAGTTGATTGCAACTGATGTTCTCTTTTATATCAGATTTAACATGAGAATAATTCTTAAATACGTCATAAACTAGGGAGAGACAACATGAAAAAATTTAAAAAACTACCTGAGCAAAAATTACATCTTATCGATAATAAAAATCTAATTGATGAAGATATCATAGATAGAATTTTATACGAGAGACCCTATGCGTCCTTAATCAATCCTTACAAAAAGTTTTTTACACATCAGTTGATGGTAATGTACATGTTTATGATGACAAAGTCTCAATAACAGATTATTATAAACTGGCTACTCTAGACGATTTAATTGCAAAAGAATTAAATTATATTATTGGCATCTTTGAAAGAAGAATTAAAGGGGCTTTTGCATATGTTGTTTCAGAAAGAATGAATTCTATTGGTGATCATTCAGCAACTTCTTATATTGATATTTTTAATAATCTTGATGAAAAAATCGAAGATTTCAAATTTTTAGGATTTAATGACTACAAAAACACTTACGATATAAGGCTAAAAGCGATTGTTGATGTAAGTGATAAGACGCAAGAGTATCGCAAAAATCTATTAATGAGCATAGCTACCTTAGATGAGGACAAAAAGAAAAAGAACAAGCTTTTCCAAAAATATATAGTAAACAATCAACCGATTCCATTTTGGTTAGTTGTACACGCCCTCTCTTTAGGAAATCTGGTATCTCTTTATCAAATGTTAGGTAAAGATTTAAGAAATAGTATTCTAAAATATCTAGATGATAGTATAGAGGGTTGGGATTAAACCCATTAACAACAATGCTAAGAATAGTTTGTAGTTAATTCGTTTCATTGAATTAAATACTTTCTTCATGCTTTTCTCCTGTGACTAATAAAAAGTTTAATCTATTTAAGTTTAAAGCTCAACAATTTTTTGGTTCTACAAATTATAATCGATAAGAAACTCTAGAATTAATTTTATAGGGATAATTATTTAGTCTCTATTTATTAAAAACGATTTTAAATGTTCATTAAGTTGTTTGTCTTCGCAATAGACATAAGTCCCATATACTGCTCTAGTTAATAAGACTTTATAAGTATTTCTTATCATCTCTTTAGCTTCTTCATCAGTTGCAGTTCTTATACCGCTTGCACGGTCGCTTGTTGCATTATTTTCTTTCACAAACTTTATTTCACCATTACGGTATATTATGTCTTTGCCAATAATTACACCTGCATAATCCATATCGACACCTTGAATAGTATGTATTGACCCTATTCTATTATTTTGTGTCTGATCTAAAATGAATGGAGTAGTTGTTTGCTTATTCCACTGCATTTTAAATTTACCATCTTCTAGCATAAAGTCAAATTCATCATCATTTTGCTTACTAACCCATTCATGTGTGTATCCCGCTAATAATCTTGTGTCTTTATATTCGTTTTGTTTTTCTTTGATTTCTTTCCACATTTTTGTTGGGCTGTCAAAGACTTTAAAATCATAGTTTTTTGAATCATATTTGGACAATATGTTTTCATAACCCAAAAATGAATCGATAAAATTTATATAGTTAATTCCACCTGTTACTCTAAATTGTGAGTTTAACACTAACTCATCAGTTTCTATTACCTCTGAATTATATTTTTTAGCATATTGTTTAATTCTTTCGATTGTTAAAAAGTCATCTTTTGTTACTTTTTGTTGTTCATCAATAAAAAATACGTTAACTCTTGAAGCATAAAATATTTTATCTATCATGTCGACGTCTTTTTTAACACCATATCCAAATTTCCATGTAAAAGCTCTATGTGATTCATCAACAATAATACAATCATAATCAAATTCACTAGAGTTTGAAAAAGCCGCCATGCTCTTAAACAAATTACTTATAGCTGACTTTCTATAGTCATTATCCACCAGTATTTCTGAAAACAAAGCCTTAGGGGTAAAGTTTGGTGTTACATAACAAACATTAAATCTATCAAAAATGTTTTTAGGGTTTAGCAGTTGTCCCATAGCGTTAATGGCTACTACACTTTTACCTGTTCCTGGTCCGCCCTTTATTATAATGGTTGATCTTCTATTATGCTCAAGATTTCTAGTGGTTTCATCGACAATAGTTGAAACAGCTGTTGCTTGATTATCATCTAAAGTGAATATTTCTTGACCCGCAATTGCGTTTGTCATAATTGTTGAAAACTCTTTTGATGGTCTAATTCTTGAGTTATCTATTTCGTAAAGTAATCTACGGTTGCCTTTTTTTACATATTTTTTAACAAATTCATTTAGTTTCTTAGAGTCGTCCTTTAAAAAAATTGGACTTTTAGCTACAAATGGATATTTATTAACATTTGATATAGAAAACTCATAAATATTTTCCATATTATGTAAGAAAGAACAAGTTTTTACTAAAACATCGTTATCTTGAATATACTCATTAAACCCTTCAAGTATACTTCCATATCTAAAAGATTGATATGATGGGTGAAAATAGTCTTTGCTCCCGCCGCCACCATGAGTAAAGACATAATTAGGTTTATTAGAATCTTTTACATAGTCCCATTGTTTAAGTTCGACAATTACTAAAGAGCCTTTGTTATCAGAATCATTTCCATAGATTAAGACATCGATCCTGTTATTAGTGACATCTAGTTTATATTCAATTGCTACATTTATCGATTTATCGATTTCATTGTCATTCAAGGCATCCGCAACAAAAGGCAAAGAATTGTCCCATGATCTTATTTCCTTTTCATTAGTAACATTGAAACCTCTTCTTATTGAGTAAGCAATTATTTTTTCTGAAATAGGTTCTTTATTATAGATATTACAGTCATCTATAAAACCTTCTAAATTATTTTAATATATTATCACTAATTATCACTTAAATCCTTTCTTTTAAAATATTTAATATATTTTAGCAAAAAATGATTTCCTGATATTATCAAATTTTATTAAAATTAGTTTTTGCTACAAGGTTCTTAAGTAGAATTAATATAAAACAAGTAAAGTGGATTCTATTTTATTTCAATAAAGACGATTTAGTAGACTTATTAGATAATCGCCAAATATTTCAAGTCTTTTATCATCAAAGCCAGGAATAGCTAATAACTCTTCTTTTGTTTTAGGTTTCTGTTTAATAATATTTAAAAGCATTTCATCATTATAAACATTATCAATTGTAATTCTATTGTATTTAGATATTTTTATTCTTTCTTCTTTTAAAATCTTTTCTAATGGATCTTCAGAATCAGTGTTTTTGAAGAAATCAATTAAGTCCTGTCCAAATAGTTTTATTTTGACAGGGCCTATTCCAGGAATATTTTCTAGTTCTTTTAAAGAGCTAGGCTTTTGCTCAAGTAGTATATCTAAAGTTTCATTATTAAATACATGATATACAGGGAATAACTTGTTTTTCTTAGAAATATTAATACGAAGTTTCCTAAGTTCTTCTCTTAAATCATCTTGTGATGAACTATCGACTTTTTTCTGTTTTCCTTTTTCTTGGCTAGGCTTTTCCTTACTCTTCTTCAATGGTAAAAATTCAATCGAAGATTCGCCAGTTTTAACGATTTCTTCCTCATGTTTTTGCTTAACTTGCTCAATCAAGTTTATAACATCGTCTTTTCGCAAAATTTTAATATCTAGCGATTCTGCAATTTCTTTTGCATCAGTAGTTAAATCAGATGTTGTAATAATCCATAAGTGAGTTAAGTCGTGACGGGCCTTAGCACTAGCTAATTGATTAATAGGGGCTGTTCCAACACGATTTTTCCAATATTTTGCCTGGATTCCTATTCTTAAGCGCCCACCTTCTGGTTGAGGAACAGAAAGAATTAAATCAGCGCCACCATCACCTTTTCCCTTGCTTCCAATTTTACGAACATCTACATTTTTATCAAACTTGAAAACATAATATAAAAACCACTCAAATTTATCGTAGTCAAAATATGAGTCGTTCATTAATTGTTCAAAGTTTTGTGGAAATAAAAAATCTATCTTTTCAGTTTGGTTTAATAAATTAGCAATTATATTCATAATTATCATATCCTTTAATAAAGCCTAATTCAGAATAATTATATCATAAGATATAAACATATGCAAACCGATGATCAGTCTGGTACTATGTCAAGAAAACGGACAAGTTAAATTTATAGACTCTTCATTTTAAAGATTAATTAATGTTTTTGTCTTGTTGGTAACTCTTTTCATATTGATTAGGTGAAACATAATCAAGAGAACCATGAATTCTAATTGTATTATAAAATTTGCTTGATAAAAGCTGTTTAATAACAAAAACTTATATATTTGAATTAAATTTTGTATTGATTGTCTTAATATATATTAGAGAATAGAATATGGAGAAAAAATGAAAAAATTAATGAAAAAACTAATCAAATTTAGAGTTGATAGAAATTGGAAACAGTTTCATTCTGCTGAAAACTTAGCAAAGTCTATTTCTATTGAGGCGGCCGAATTATTAGAAAATTATCAATGGGGAGACTCTAATGTTGATTTGGATAATATCAAAGATGAAATTGCTGATATTTTTGAACTGATACCAAAAACCTGTACTTAGTGTAAACTAATATATATGCAGGAGGTATCAGATGAAAGATAAAAAGAAAAAGAACAGGCTGTGGAGCGGAGAATTCAAGTTAAAAGTCGTTATAGATATCATTGAAAATGAACTCTCATACAGTCAAGCAGCACGTAAATATAATATGTATTTATCATCAGGGAGTCTAAATGATACACTACCTGTAAATGTCAATATAAGAATGAACAAACAAAAATACCAAGTAGTCAAGGAATTAAGGCGAAAATATGCATTGAAAGATCTACTTGAGATATCTGGACTTCCCAAATCTGTTTATTATTACTATGAACATCATAAGAAGACAGATAAATATCACGATATAAAGATACTGATATCAGAAATATTTGAAGCGAGTAATCGCACATATGGCTATAGACGTATTAAACTCGCCCTTCAAAACTTCTATCAGGTCAAAATAGCCTATAAGACCGTTGTAAAGCTCATGAAAGAGCTACATATCGTCTGCAAGGTAAGAAAAAAGAGATATCGCTATATCTCTCAAATATCAAACAAAATTACACCAAATATACTAAAAAGAGACTTTAAAAAGGATGAACCTAATATAGCGTGGGTCACAGATGTAACGGAATTTAGATTCAATCGTAAACGTTTATATCTATCTGTGATACAAGATCTTTACAATGGTGAAGTCAAAGCATACCAAATCTCTAGGAGTCAAAATCAAGACTTGATTCTAAAAACTCTTAAGAAAGCAATCAACCCAAATGAAGACTTATCAAAGCTTCTCATACACTCTGATCAAGGTATTCTATACCAATCACCTAAATATCGTAATTACCTTAAGAAAGCATCATTTACTCAATCCATGAGTGCTAAAGGTAATGCATATGACAATGCAGTTGTTGAAAGCTTCTTCGGGACACTTAAATGCGAAACCATCTACTTACAAAAGGTTAAATCTTTATCTGATTTAATTAGAACAATTGATGAGTATATCTATTGGTATAATCACGATAGAATAAAATTAACTCTAGGTGGCTATTCACCTATTCAATATCGGTTAATGAATCAACAAATGATATAATAACTACAAAGAACATAAAGTACAAGAAAATGGTATCAATTCATGATTTTATCACATTTCCAATGTTTTAACAATGTAAGAAAAAGGCTATCTACTCGGATAGCCTATTTTCAAGTTCTTTAATTTTTTCTTTTAAAGTTGCAAGTTCATCTTTTAATGCTTCACACTCTGTTTTAGTGTCATAAATACGTTTCCCATCCACTGAGATGATTCTCATTGGATTACCTACAACAACACTATTAGGTGCCACACTTTGTTTAATCACACTAGACCCACCAACCACTGAGTTTTTACCTATGGTGATATCGCCAAATATCGTTGAATTCGCATATATTATTACATTATCTTCAATAGTTGGATGTCTTTTACCACTTGATTCAACTGAGTTTGACCCTAATGTAACATTATGTAAAATAACAACATTTTTACCTATTACGGCAGTCTGCCCTATGACAACACCTGCCCCATGGTCAATAAATAGACCTTCGCCTATTTTAGCCCCTGGATGAATATCTATATTGGTAAAAAACCTACCTAAATTAGAAATAAAACGCGCTAATCCAGTAAACTTTATTCGGTAAAAAAAGTGCGCTACCCGGTGCCACATCAAAGCGTGAATGCCAGGATAAGTTAAGAATATAGTTAATTTAGAAGGTGCGGATGGATCATTCTTTTTTGCTTGCCTGATGGTAGCCCTTAGTTGTTTAAAAAACATAATTAGCCAAATATCCCTGTAGAAAGATATCTTTCTCCACTATCAGGTAATACAACAACAATATTTTTGTCTTTATAGTGATCTTCTTGGGCGACTTTCACAGCTGCAGCCAAAGCTGCACCTGAAGAAATACCAACCAAAACGCCTTCGGTTTTGGCAACTAGTTTTGTCATTTGAATGGCTTCTTCGCTGGTGATAGGAATAATTCTATCCACCACTTTTAGATTCATAACCTCAGGAATAAACCCAGCCCCAATACCTTGAATTTTATGACTAGAATGTGTTCCACCAGCTAACACTTGAGATTCAAATGGTTCAACGGCGATAATTTCAACTTTTTCAAGTTTAGATTTTAAATACTCACCGACACCAGTAATCGTTCCGCCAGTACCAACCCCACTCACAAATGCTTGAATATCGCCTTCTAAGTCAGTAAATATTTCTATAGCGGTCGTTGCTTTATGGATTTTTGGATTAGCTGGATTTTTAAATTGTTGAGGAATGATGACATTTGGATCTTCATTTTTCATTTTTTCAGCTAAGGCAATTGAGCCTTTCATGCCTAATTTACCGTCAGTTAAAATTACCTCAGCACCTAAAGCTTCCATGGTTAAAATTCTTTCTTTACTCATGGTCTCAGGCATAATTAAGGTCAGCTTAATCCCTTTAGCAGCTGAGACAAACGCCAAACCAATCCCTGTGTTACCACTGGTCGGTTCAACTAAGCGTGTGTTTTCATTAATTAATCCACGCGCTTCAAGATCTTCTACCATTGCTTTTGCAATTCTATCTTTAACACTAGATAATGGATTATGTTTTTCTAATTTAGCAATAATATTACCTTTTAAGTTTAGTTCTTTTTTAAGTCTGTTTAATTGAACCATTGGTGTATTTCCAACAAGTTCTGTATAATTGTTTGCTATTTTCATAAATAAACCTCATTTCATATTAATTTTAAGCAAAAATGTTGATAAATTCAAATGATATGAGTATTAATATTCCTTATTTATATAAAACAGACACGTTATTTATCATAGTCAACGTAGACTGATAACCACCACTTACAATATACCAAGCAATACTATCTAGTATAACGATACGGTCATTCATTGCAGCATCAGTCGAATTAACCAAAACATTATCTAATATGCCAATTGAAGGTTCTCCTCCAATGGCTTGAGATCTATCTACCACAAATATAATGTTTGGGTTAAGTGTTTTAATGTATTCAAAACTGATAGTATCACCGTGTGTATTCGCATCCCCATTCCCAAAGTTCATATCGGCTGGACTTATAGACAATTCGTTATGAATAAATGAAAATCTTGAACCCATACCATATCCTGTGACACTATCGCCATTAGTCATCACAATCAATGCTTTATAAGAAGTGTTTTGAACCAATGTTTTTAAATTGTTGGTTTTGATTTGTAAATCCGTAATTAACGGATCAAACATCGCTGAATTATCAAATATCTTTTTTAGATTGTTCATATTATGAATAACTGATTCTAAGTAATTTGTGTTGTCTATTTGAACATTTAATATTGCAACCCCACCAAGTTCAGTCTTTAATTTGTCATAAGCCCAAGCACTTCTGCTTGAAATAATAACTAAATCGGGATTAAAAATATCTAGATTATCAACATTTGGTTCAAATAGAGTACCTGCGTTAATAACACTGGCAACGTTATACTTTATTAAATAATTTGGTAAATTGGATTTAACAGCCGCAATTTGTTCAATCCCTAGTTTATCTAGTCCAATTGAATCAAAAATATCTAGGATTCCGTAATCAAAAACGGCAATCTTTTTTGGGTTTAGAGGTATTTTTTCTTCAATCATTTCTATTTTACTGTTTGAATCATCTCTATTACTTGCGTGTGTAATATTTTGTTTAATGGTTACTGTTTCAGTCTCATCATTGTTACCATCAATGATATTACATCCAGCTAGTACCGTGATTAAACCAATACTAAGAATTAATAAGACTAAGTTCTTCATATGCTTCATTTTCTCCTCTATAATAGATACAATATTTTTTCCCATTTACCCCAGCGATACAAAAATCATGATCATAAACCGTATCTAAAACTTCTTTTACCATAATATCGTTTGGTTTACCTTCAATATAAATCCTTCCGTCTTTCATTAAAATCATGTAGTCAGAAAACATGGAAGCGATATTAATATCATGCAATACAATCACAACTGTTTTACCTAGTTTTTTAACTAAATCTTGCAAGATTAACATCATCTCAACACTGTATTTCATATCCAAGTTATTTAACGGTTCATCTAATAACACATATTTCGTATCTTGAGCTACGACCATGGCGATATAAGCCCTTTGTCTTTGACCACCAGATAAGTGGTTGATGTTTTTATGTTCAATCGGTTTTAAGTTTAAAAACTGAATTGCCTCATCTATTTTTTCTTCATCTTCTTTGGTTAAAAAACCCTTTGAGTGTGGCCATCTGCCAAAACTAACCAGTTCTCTTACAGTTAAATTAACTTGTATTTGGTTGGTTTGTTTTAATATCCCAAGCATTTTTGAATACGCATTTAGTTTAATTTTATGATGGGGTTCTTCATCTACGTAAACCGCCCCACTATCCGCTTCAATTAACCTTGAAATGACCCCTAATAAAGTTGATTTCCCCGCACCATTTGGACCAATTAAAGCCGTTACCATTCCTTCTTTAATATTAACGTTAATATCATCTAAAACGACTAATTCACCGTATTTTTTATTTATGTTTTTTATTTCAATCATGTTTTATCTCCTTTAATTAACATATAGATTAGATAAATGCCGCCAATCAAATTAATTATTACAACAAGTGAGGTATTAATTTGAAACAACTGAATCAAGTACTGACCCGCGACTAACAATAATACCGATAACAGGGATGTGAAAATTAGCAATGGTTTGTGATAACTTTTCTTGAGGATTTCTCTTGAAATATTCACGGTTATTAATCCCAAAAACATTAATGAACCAACCAAAGCTGTTGAAACACTAATTAAAATCGCTATATAGATTAGATTTCGATTGGTTATTTTTACATAATTAACCCCTAAACTTTTCGCTTGGTCTTCTCCCAAGATCATTACATCTAAATATTTTAAATCTTTAACCATCAAATACAGTACCACCACCATAATTGGAATTGCGATGGTCCACAAGATGGTGGTGTTCATATTGGTTAGACTAGGCATGGTTCTTGAGGTAACGGTTAAAAAGGTGTCTGGATCCATAATCCTATTTAAAAACTGGGTCAAACTAGACATTAAAGTTCGCATCACCAGTCCAACAAGTAACAATAACCCAATATTGTTTTTACCTTTTCTAAGTATGGTACTATAAAGGAAAAAACTCACCAATACCATTAAACCCGCAGACAATATAAAATTTAGATAAGCATTAGATAAAATTGGACTAGAAAACCCAAACATCAACACCACCAACGTTTGACTTAAAATAAACGTAGAATCAAACCCAATAACACTCGGGGTTAGTATTCTGTTTTGGGTTAAAGTTTGAAACACTAAAGCTGTTAACCCCATGGTTATTCCAACCACAATCATTGCTGTTATTCTAGATGATCTTCGGTATAACCCTCTTAAAAGTTGATTAACCGTTATTGAATCTATCCCAATTAGCCAAGTAGTCATATATAAACCAATAAAAAGGATTAATAGACTAATTAAAATGATTACGATTCTTCTTTGCTTATTTTGCATAGTGAGCCCGCCTATAAATCAAGAATAAGAATATAACAGCCCCAATAATCCCCATGGTTACTGATACAGGAATTTCATACGGGTATATTAGTAATCGAGAAATAATATCCGCAAATAAAACAAAAACACTACCAAATAAAACAACATCAAAGCTGGTCTTTTTGATGTTATCTCCGTAATATAATGATACTAAATTAGGAACAACCAGTCCCACAAACGGGATATTCCCTACTACCACAAAGATTGCAGCACTAATTAGTGCTACCACAACTAACCCAATCATCATAACTTTCTTGTAATTTATCCCTAAGTTTCTAGAAAAATCTTCGCCCAATCGGATAATATTAAACTGAACCATAAAGATAAATCCAATGATGATTGGTATAACCACCACATAGAGCAACTCGTAGTTCCCTTGAATCTTAGTGGTGAAACTACCAATCCCTATTGTTTCAACCACTTGGGTTAAGTTAAATTGATACGCAATAAAACTTACGATTGCTTGAATAACTGCCCCAAACATTAACCCGACTAAGGGGACATAAACATCATTTTTAAATTTTATACTCTTTAAGATAAACACAAACCCCAACCCACCAAGTACCGCAAATATAAAGGCAAATAGCAATCTAAATTGCATACTAAAACTACCAAACATTAAAACACCAATAACAAGCCCTAATTTTGCACTGTCTGTTACCCCTACAACATCAGGAGAAACAAACTTATTATTGGTGATGGTTTGTAAGATTAGGCCACTTACCGAAAGACCTACGGCAGCCAATATGATGGTAATGGTTCTGGGTACTCTGGAGGTGCTTATTAAAAACCACATGTCTTTATCAAGTTCAATTAAGCCTTTAATTGTGATATTTGACACACCCACAATTAAAGAGATACATGTTAAAGCTATAAATAAGATAATTAATATCGATCTTCTTTTCAATAAAATCCATCCTTCACTAACAAACCTATTATAATGGATATAGATGTTGTCAATCAAAGAAAATAATAAAGATTCTAAATAGAAGTCTAATAAAGAAAGAAAAGGTTATTAAGCGACTAACTTAATAACCTAGTATTTAACTATTTTTAATCAAATAAGCGAATATAATCTTGATACCCTTCTTTTTCTAAATCTTCAAAAGGAATGAACCTTAAAGATGCCGAATTAATACAATACCTTAAACCACCTAAATCTTTAGGTCCATCACTAAATACGTGTCCCAAATGACTATTTGCTTCTTTAGATCTGACCTCTACTCGATGCATTCCAAAACTAAAATCCGCTTTTTGCTTAATGCGTTTATTATCAATTGGTTTAGAAAAACTAGGCCATCCACAATCACTTTCAAATTTATCTTTGGAAATGAATAAAGGGGTTCCATCTAATATGTCCACATAAAGGCCTTTTTCAAAATGATTCCAATATTCATTTTTAAAAGGTGGTTCTGTTCCATTTTCTAGAGTGACGCTTCTTTGAATATCCGTTAAGTCTTTTGGATCAATTTTTTTCATATTTTCAAATCGTCTCTAATAATACCGCCCTTACAGGCGAACCATCTAACCCTTCAAACTTTAAAGGTAAAGCTATTAAGATATAGCTTTGAGGAACGATATCTTTTAATCTTAAACCTTCTAAGATGACAATATTATGATTCATTAACGTTTTATGGGTTGGATGGCCAGGTTGGTCTCTTTCAATTCCAAGGGCATCTACCCCAACGCCTTTAATCTGTTTTTCAGCTAAATACTTCGCCGCACTTTCCGTCACATAAACGAATTCAAAATCAAAGTGTTCAACATTTGAGTTCCTTGTTTTAAATAATACAAAATCATCTTTCTCGATATTTAATTCCTTTAAATCATCCCTCCTGTATAAAAATCTTAATAAAATTATATCACATTGGGAACTCCAACACAATTAACTTTAGTAACTTGTTACTTGTTTCATTATTTAATTCTTATGATATCATTTAAGATTTTATACCCATAACTTCTAGATATTTCAAGACATGTTTTCCTATTGTAATAATATGTCATCCAATACTTCTCTTTGAATAACAGTTAATCCTTCTCTAAATCTCTTATAGTCTAGTATTAACTGTTTTATAGTTTCCGTATCACTAATTCAAAAAATACAATGTAACATCCATTATCGCTATAAGAGTTACTAACTTTAACTTGACCTTATATAATTACAAATATGCATAATAAAATTATAACTTATGCAGCAGTTTTTCACAATTAACTCAATGGCAAAATCCTATATTTGTGAGTTATCTTTATATAAATCGTGTAAATTGTTAATATATCGTGTAAATCGTAATGTAATCGTTAAATTGTAGTTATAGTTTTTTTATTTCTGTCTATTTAAAACGTTTATTCATCTAATTCACAAGAATATAATTTTTAATTATTTCTGGCAGAAAGGGCAAATCATCCTATCTTCCAAACAAAAAAAGGGCCTGATACAAACTGTATCAAACCTATGCTTTCAATATGGCTTTGATTACCTATTTTGATACAATTACGCACCCCTAACAGAAATCACGCACCCCTGACTGGTTTTACGCACCCCTATAATTAAGCCTCTTTTTAAGGTTTAGGTAAGAGGCATGAACCCGTTTAATTGCCTTAAACTTGCGTACAGTTATCTATTACGGCCCATAGGTACTTGAATGCCGAGCACACGAATACTTAGTGCAAATTCGGAGCATATGCATCTGCTCATATATATATTACGGTGAGAATTTGTTTTTTCCTTTTTTTATTTTTAAATATCTCTTATTAAAAAAGAACCTTTAATTAAGGTCCTAATATTATAACGTTACTTCAGTTCCACTTGTGAACTTAAAGGTTATGGTTTTGTCTTTGTTAACAATTGCTTTTTCAACCATCAGCATCCATACATCATTTGACCATTCAGGCAGGTAGTTATCTGCTTTTTTTATTTCCTCAAGGTATGCCTTCATCTTGATTTCTTGTGCTTGCATGTAGGCTCTTTTCTCTAGGGCTTTATCTAAGGCATTTTTTTCTGATTCATACTGAGCGGATAACTCTTCATACTTCCTTGCGAACTCAACTTGATCTTGAGCAGTTCTGGTGTTTTCTTTTATTATCTTGTCCACCAAACCGCTTATAACTTCCATCTTGTTTTGAAGCTCGATAACCTTAGCATCTAGTTCTGAAGTATCTGATAATAGTTTAATAACTTCATTAACGTCTTCAATGATTTATTTACCCTAAGATGACGGCTAAAAGTGCAAAAATCACATTATTTACACCTAAAAAATTTTGATTTGTCAAATTAAATCGTCAAATGTTGGGTTAAATAATGTGATTATGGTTGGAGTAAATAATTTGATAAATAACAATTTGATAAAGACATTAAAGCTGCCTTTGATAAAACTAGTGAGAGTATCAATAGTATTATTATCGTCTTAGTTGTATCTGCCTCATTACTCGCAGTCATTATTAATTATAATACTACTTTAATTAATATTAGTACAAGAGAAAAAGAAATCGCTACACTTAAAGTCTTAGGGTGCTCTGAACGTGAAGTATCCGGTTATGTCTTTAGAGAAACCATGATTATTTCCACTGTCGCCATATTTCTCGGATTAGGATTAGGTAGACTCTTACACTGGTTTATTGTCAGTAGAATATTCTTAGACGGCATTATGTTTGTGAATACCATTAATTGGCTTAGTTACTTATTTACGGTGTTCCTATCTTATTTATTTCTAGGTATCGTCTATTTCATTTCAATTCCAAAGATGCGTAAGATTGATATGGTTGAAGCCTTAAAATCATTCGAATAAAAGAAAACCATCAGCGTAATCCTGATGGTTTTTCTTATTCTAGATCAAAATAATAAGATTCTAATAAATAGGTCATGTTATTTTTAACAGCTAAGTTAAATAAATACTTTTTCATTGATTTAACACTAAGTGAACCCTTTTTAAGTTTATCAAGCTTCTTTAGGTAGTTCTCTTTTTCTGTTAAATCGGTCTTAAAGTAACCCCACACATGATCAATGGCATTAATTTGATTGTTTAATAGTAAAGGTTCATTTAACGCATTATCAATCCTATTATAAAAGTGCAATGAATTTAGATTGGTTTTATCTTTCAAAAGCTCTCTTATTTGAAAATAAGTTTTTGGTGAATACTCTAAAATACTATATTTATATTTAGCCCAAGAACTTTCTAGGTCTTTGGCTTTTAGATTCTTATTGGTGCAATCTTTAATCTTTACCGCAGAAATATTTTTATCTTTTACCTCTAACATAATATCGATATCATCTCTATTTAGTAAGTGATAATAATCTAAAAATGCATTCGGGTTAATTGTTTTCGAATGGGCTCCAGGTTGTTTTAATGGGTCTTGTTCAGAATAGTGGACTTTTTGAGTTCCATCGTTTTCCTTAAATGTTAATTGACAAAGATTAATCCATTCTTGGTCTGTTTTTTTTACTTTTGGTGGATTTATCTTATGATGTAAGTTATCAAAAACAACAGGGATATTTAGTGATCTACTAATCTCTAAAACATCCGCAATATTATAACTTCTTTCATCGTTTTCAATAATTAAACGGTTTTACACATTTTGAGGTAACCGTTGATAATTGTTCAAAAATCTTGTTATTGCGGATTTTTTATCACCATAAACGCCACCAATATGTAAAATAATTTTTGATGTGCTATTTGTTTCTAAACAATCCAATACTTTAGCGTGATAAATTAAGTCTTGAATCGATCTATCAACTACGCCTTCATCTGGTGAATTTAAAACTGTATATTGACCTGGATGCATGGAGACTCTAATTTGATTATCTTTAAGCTTTCTTGATAGCTCTTTAAATTTATCTTTAAATATAACACCCCACTCTAATTGATTAAGTGGACTAGAACCAAACGGAATTAAATCACTGGATATTCTAAATAATTTGAGATTATTTTTAATATTATAATCAATAATATGGGTAAGTGATTCTAGATTATACTTGATAATTTCAATCAGCTTTGGATCTGTGAGGTTATCTTTTCTAATAGTTTTATAATCATTGTGATAAACCCCAATAGATAAACAAGCAAACCCTATATTCATACTTTAGGCCTTTCAGTTAAGATTCCGTCTGTTATAACATAAACTCTGTCACAAAACTCTAACATTCTTTCATCGTGCGTGACCATGATGGTGGCTTTCTTTTGTTCCTTGGTTTCTTTTGCTAACAGTTTTACCACTTCATAAGCTTTCTTGGTATCTAAACTTGCGGTTGGTTCATCAGCAAATATAACCGACGGCTGATGGTATAGTGCTTTCGCAATCGCGGCTCTTTGTCTTTCGCCACCAGATAATGAATTTGGGTATTTATTTTTAAGTTTTTCCACATCTAATTTTAAAAATAATTCATTCATCCAAGATTGATTAACTTTGGTTTTAGTAATCTTGTTGTACAAAACCATTTGTTCTTTAATGGTTAAGAATGGTATTAGGTTAGAAGCTTGTAAAATGAACCCAATATTATCTAATCTTATTTTTGATTTTTCTTTAACATCCAGTTCACTAAATGGTTTACCATTTAAGAGAACTCTTCCTGTGGTAGGTTTTTGAAGCCCACCAAGGATGGTTAAAAAAGTTGATTTGCCTGATCCGGATGGACCAATAATGGCAATTAATTCACCTTCATAAGCCGTAAAGTTCGTTTCCTTTAAAGCTCTAATAATGTTATCACCTTGTAAGAAGTCTTTTGTGACTCCAATCATTTCTATTAATGGTTTCATATTAACCTCCGATAGCCTTTAATGGGTCAATCTTTAGTACCGCACTCACAGAAAATAATGCCCCCAAAAATGCGAATAAGAAAAATGCAGCTGTTATAACAACATAAAACAAAACATTAACTGCAAACGGTATAACATCCCCTAAGAATATACCCGTTAATAAAGTTAAGATACCCCCAAGAATAATTCCAATTAAAACCAGTAAGAAGGTTTGTAATACTACAGAACCACCAATATAGCCATTAGAAATACCTTGAGCCTTCATAACCCCAAACATACTGGTTTTTTGAATGGTTAGTACATATATAAATATTCCTAAAACAAATGCCACAATAATAATTAAGAAAACAATCATGGTGGTGAATGTTAATACTTGGGCCGTATAACCTGGTAATGTTGAAATATAATCATCTGTTTTATAGATTAATAAACTCTTGTTGCTAGAATCAATCGTACTTTCTCCTCTAACAATAATCCCACTATATAAATCTGGAGGGGTTTGTGTATTATATCGGTATTGCTGCCAAGATTCTAAACTCATATAGATTACTGGGGCTGTTTGATATGTTGTTTTCTTAGAAAATCCAATAATCTCATACGTTTGAGTACTTCCGGATATCCCAAAGATATCCCCAACTTTGTAACCTTCTTTTTGTAAGGAATCATCTGCGATAACTTTATTCCCAGTTAAGGTTACACTTTGATTCGGCTTAATAAAACTATCATCATCTATTCCAAAAAAGAACACATCAATTCTACTACCTAAAATATCATCAGCCGTAGGGTTATTTATCACCGCAGGGAATAACCCTAATTTAGTTTTAGAACCTGTGGTCGTAACTGAATCATAATCATCTTGATCCATAAATGACATCATAATAGAATCATTAGCATCGATGGTCATAATAATTTCATCTGAACCCCATTTTTCAATAGCATTCGTATATGAAGATGCTAAACCATACGCTAATGAAGTTAGAAAATAGACTAAATAACTGACAAGGACAATCACAACGATAATTAAAGCAAACTTCAGTTTTGAATATTTTAATTCTTTTAGGGCTAAAAACATCCTTAATTCTCCTTCTTGTTTTGAGCTAACAATAACTCAATATCTTTTGCTATTTTAGTCGCTTTAACGCGTGGAGAGTAACGTTTAATCACTCTACCTTCTTGATCAACTAAAAACTTCGTAAAATTCCATTTGATTTTTCTACTCATAAACCCTTTTTGGTGTCTCTTCAGATATGTGTATAAAATAGATTCGTCTCTCCCATTTACATTAATCTTTTGAAACCTTGGAAATGTGGTTTCATACTTGTCCACACAAAATTCATTAATATCTTCAATAGAACCTGGCGCATCCTTCCCAAATTGATTACACGGGAAATCCAATAATTCAAACCCTTTTTTATGGAATTTATTATATAAACTTTGTAAACCTTCATACTGCGGCGTAAAAAAACACTGTGTTGCAGTATTTACTATCAGCAACACTTTTCCTTTAAACTTTGATAATTCTACAACTTGATTATTAATATCTTCTACTCTAATTTGATATAAGCTCATAAACCCTCCATTATTATTTATAATATTTTCGTTTACTACAACTACAATTTTAATCGAAACGATGGTATTTTGCAAGATAATCGACTAATTATTTTCACTCTTTTATTAAATAAAATATTCATTTTACTTTTTTAATTATTAATAGTATAATTAAGTAACGTATCCGGTTGATAGGAGTGAAAAAATGTATTGGTTATTTATGCTAGGTGTAGTTTTGATTAGTCCACTTTTTCGAAATAAAAACTGACTATTATAGAATAAAATGTGGAAATATTAGTAAATTAATCGGAAACCATTTCATTTTCAAAAAGTAATCGTTAAAAAGATGGGGTAATCGTTAAAAACTAGCCCTAATCGTTAAATTGTTAGGTAATCGTTAAAAGGTTGCCACCACTATCTTATCCTTTAGTGGAATAGTGTTAAAATAATAATGATAGAGTTATAGAAAACAAAATATTAGGTTAAAAAGGGCGTATTTAATGATAAATATGACTTATTTTAGTCCAAAACGAATAAAAAAAGGTTCAATACAAATCGTTAGATTGTATCAAACCTATGCTTTCAATATGGGTTTGTAAAACTATA
>Ga0265293_10002403_pt1 | contig 37832 bp, 53 predicted proteins | sample Munlanlewell138R_FD_192505 | JGI IMG/M metagenome (GOLD analysis project Ga0265293, IMG submission 192505) | Leachate microbial communities from a municipal landfill in Southern Ontario, Canada - Leachate well 138R | ecosystem: Engineered > Solid waste > Landfill > Unclassified | place: Canada... | reverse complement strand
GTTGGATATATCCGCGCAAGATCAGGCCGAGGCGCAATCTTTGCGGGCGCAGGCGCACGAACTGCGCATTGAAAGCGTGAACAGGGCAGGGGCTATTGCTCAATCCATTAAATCGCGCTGGAACGAGCAACAAATCAGCCTGGCGCGGGCAGGCGACAAACATATTGCGAAGGCCCAGCCTTACAGCCGCGATATAAACCGCGATATTCAACGCTGACAAACACAGGAGCAACAGCTATGAACCAAGCACAAATGCAGGCCGCTACCGATCAGGTGCAGAAGGAAGAGAAAGGCGCAGGGGTCATTGTCGGCCTGGCGATATGGGGCTTTATCTTGTGGGCGCTGTACGGGTACTTTTTCGGGTAAGAATATGGCCCAGGAATTTTCCGACCGTGCAAAACTGCGCTTGCGCCTGGCTGCTGGTTTAATCGGCGGGGAGGGGCACACGTTGAAACTCGACCGGACAAACTTTTATCCTGAAATGATAAGAGTCATCGAACAGCAGCCGCCCGAAGAACGCGAGCGGATCAAAGAGCTTGTTGATTGGCTGGAAGATTACGAGAACGCCGCCAAGGCGGCAGGAATCAGTACACAAGCACCTAAAAAACAAGGACGTAAACGATGATTTTTTCAGGCACAGGCATTTTCTTTCTATTAATGATTCTTTTGGTATTGGGGATCATCTTCAATGTATGGCTTTTTGCTAGCGACAGAAAATATGTAGGCATTGCGTCATCGTTGGTTTGTTTGTTTCTATTGCTGGCGCTTGGCTGGCATTTTCTAAAGCCTTTGCCTGATGCTGAATTGGAACAGCTACGCAGTACAGAAAATGAGTGTGTGATTCGTAAGCTACTGAACGTGAGTGAGCGAATAAGGCCCGTTGACATACTTGATGCGCGAGCGGCTTGCAAGGATGCCCAGGACATTCAGCGGCAGCGCGAAAAACTAGACTTGAAAAGGTAACGTTTGCGCTGATACATGCGCATTAACACAATGAAGGATTCAAACATGGTTTACACGCAGATTTCCCCGGCCACAGACTGGTTTTTTCGCCACGACAACCCCAGCCCCACCGGCCCGCCGATTGTCTACCCTATTGCCGCTTGGGCTGTTATAGAGGGCAAACGAATCGTGGGCCTTATTGCCGCTGATCTACCGCTTGACCAAGGCGCTACACAAGCCTTGCATCAGGTTCCCCCCGTGCCAGGGGTCTATCTTCATGCTTCGCAGTTAAACGAACAGGAGCGGGCCAGCGCGAAATCGCGCTGACAAGCTATAGGAAGATCGCCAATGACTAATCAAAATTGGATTGAACACGCTTACCCGTTGCAGCAAATCGTTGTTCGATTGCAGGGTACGCGGCATAGCCGCCGCGAGGACATTATTAACCAGCTCGAAACCGTTCTATCGCGCCTTCGCGCTGGCGATACAAATGGTACTGACCATGACGACGATTTCGGCTATGCGTTTGAGTCTGTTGAGGCATCACCCGGCCCCTCATTTTTTAATGATCCTGCCGACTTTCGCTAAACCACAATAGCCATTCAAAAGGAAACCTGAACATGAATATTCTTACCGCTTACGTCAAAGGTTGTGCGGCACTTATCGCGCCTTTTCTCTATCTAATCGGCATGACCCGTGGTTTGCCCGATTGGCTGGCCGTTGCTGCGCTACTGGCCCCTTTGGTGGCCTTCGGAATGTTGTTCCCCGCAGGCACCGTAGCCGTATGTTTGTTGTTAATGGTTGCGCTGCTTAGCATGATCGTGGCTATGTGCCGCAGCCAATCATCATGATTGGCGCTACTACTGAATACACCATTTTGCAGATCGAGCAAGCCGCTTATTATTGGCAAAAGCGCGAAGGCCCGCACGATGGTATCAGCCTAGGAAAAACGGCAAGCTGCATAGCCGAAATCTACGGCACCATGATCTACGAACACGCGGACAGCATAGCGGCCCATACTATTGATGATGAATTGGTAGGGCGCATCAACATGGCGCTTACTCAGCAGGAGTTACCGCTTTGAAAGCTGCCCGCTTCGCTGCCTTATTGGCCCTTGCAGTGGTTTGCCCGACCGGCGTAGCCGCAGGCGGGCAAACCACTGCATGCACTCTATACTTTTCCACCGGCCAGGCCCTTTACAACGTACCTGTTGCGGCCAGCCTGGCCGAGCAAGAGCGCGGGCTATCAAAGACGCATGATGTAAGCCGGGGAATGCTATTTACTTGGCCGAAAGCGGCCCCACGCACCTTTTGGATGCGTGATACATGGGTGCCGCTACAAGTCGGTTTCTTTGACGACAGCGGCAGGCTTTTTCAGATCGAGAATATGGAGCCGAATACAGACACCCGGCACAAGTCGGCACAGCCTGCAAAAATGGCGCTTGAATTGGCCCAGGGCCAATATCAATCGTTGGGGCTAGTGCCTGGTAAAACCGTGCTGTTGCGCGGGCAATGCAACTAATAATGGAAAAATTATGAGCGATCCCATCATCCTAAACACCTTATACGGGGTGCAAAATGCCAGCCTTGAGAGCCTTGCCCAGGCGGCTAAAGATCGGCCTTCACAACTCGTTATTGACGAGTTACGCAAGCGATGCCAGGCCGAGGCTGACAAGCTGACCAGCCTTTATAAACTGGCCTATGGTCAAGAAGCTGCGCAAGAACTCAACAAAGACTTAACGCATAGCTTAAATAATTAAACTGTGTCTGCATTGCCTGTACTTAACACCCTATCACGCCGTTCTTAGATTCAAGGGCTACGCGCTTTGCGCTTGCGGCCCAGGCCGTTACACCCTTGAATCCTGCGCTGCGCCGTGCTGATTCGATTTCAAACCGGCAATACCGACCGGAACTTGAAAGGAGCATTTAGCATGTCGCAACAAATCCTAGCTTTTGAAGCCGCGCACGTCGATACCACCTTGTATGTGAAAGACGTTGAGGGCCGGTACACCGTCGCCAGCGATGAAATGATTTTTACCGCTACTCGCGCCGCCGTAGAACGGAAGTACCCGGTTAATACCCCGCTGGGGGAACCGAAGCTAGCCGCTAACTACTTCAAGAATAAATTGAACGGCTTTGAACATGAAGTTTTTGGCATCGTCTTTCTGGACGCCCAATTCGGTCTTATCGCGTACCGCGAAATGTTCCAAGGAACATTGAGTAGTGCGTCTGTATACCCTAGAGAGGTGATTAAAGCCGCCATCGGCTATAACGCCGCCGCTGTCATCATGTCGCACAACCACCCATCCGGGCAACCTGAACCGAGCCAAGCTGATATAGCCCTTACAAGGCATCTAAAGGAAGGTCTGGCTTTAATTGATGTACGAGTCCTTGACCATATCATCGTCGCAGCCGACAAAACAACATCAATGGCCGAAAGGGGCCTCATATAAGGCTTACGCCAACGAATCAGCACCCCTAGATCGGGGTGCTTTTTTTTGCTTCGCAAACTGCTGAAACCTAAAGCAGGCCAATGCCTGCACTGCGTTTTAAGTTGTGAAAACCAGTCGTATTGCTCCACATCATTTGCCATCCGGTCGATCCGCTTTACAGACCCGCCTTTCAATCGACGCATAGCTACGCGGCCATGTCTATTCAAGGGTAAAGCCCCGCCTGGCCCGTGTCCTCACTGCGTTGCGGGCCGCGCCAGCCAGGCGGGGCCGCTTCGCGCCCTTGCACAGCCCTGTCCGCTTCGCTGTTTATGCGTCAAGGCGGCTCCATAAAGCAGATTTTTCAACCAAGCAAATGAGGTAAATATCATGACCAATACGACCAATCACAACCAGAAAAACAACAGCCGTAAAAGCTACAGCAAAAGCAAGGCTCACCAACAAGCAGGTGGAAAAACAGACGTAAAGCAAGCAATTACTGATCGCATCGTGGCACTGATGGAACGAGGCACCGAGGCATGGCAAAAAACATGGAAAGTCGCCGCAGCCGCTGGGATGCCTTGCAATGCCAGCACCGGGGCACCGTACCGAGGCGTCAATATTCTTATTCTTTGGGCACAGTGTCAGGAGGCCGGTTTTAGGTCTAATCGTTGGATGACGTACAAGCAGGCGCAGGCAGTCGGGGCGCAGGTTCGCAAGGGTGAAAAGTCCGTTACATGCGTGTATTTCGAGATGATGAAACGCAAAGAACCGCAGGAAGGGGAGGCCGAATTTTTCCCGATGGCCAAGGCGTTCAATTTGTTCAATTTAGACCAGATCGACAACTTGCCCGAGGATTTGAAAGAGCCAACCGAAACCGATATGACCCCGCCGCCTTTTTCGCACGATGAACTTGCACAGCAATTTATCGAAGCGACCGGCGCACGGATCGAACACCACGGAAACCGCGCATTCTATCGGCCCAGCACCGACACCATTGTTTTACCGGAGCCAGAAGCCTTTATTACCCCCGCCAACTACTACGCCACCGCTTGCCATGAATTAACCCACTGGACAGGCCATACAAGCCGCCTTGACCGTGATTTTTCCAAGTCGCGCCGCTTTGGTGATGAAACATATGCGTTTGAAGAACTCGTAGCGGAATTGGGTTCATCGTTTCTTGCCGGTCATTTCGGGTTTCTTGATGCCACAGTAGAAAATCACGCCTCATATCTGGCCGCGTGGATCAAGGTATTGAAAAACGACAAGAGCGCAATTTTTACCGCCGCCAAACATGCCAGCGCCGCCTATGAATATCTGGCCGACCTGACCGCAGACGCCACCGAGCAAGGCGAGGAACAAACCCCCACCATGCAGACCGCCGCGTGATCCCCGGCAGGGCGCACAAGGTGCGCCCGCCTTTACCTGATGGAGAAATAATTATGTGCGAACGTGAAATGATCCGATTCAGCTATGAGGGTGTTTCTGGCTGCGTTTATGGCGGCGTATGGGTTCGTTGGGCAGGCATGGGCTTTCAGATCGAAGCCGCAGGCCGAGGGCTGCGCCGTGCTATCGACCGAGCCATAACCCGCGCCAGGCAGGCGTAACACACCAACCCCAGGCCCGCTAAATTCGCGGGCCGCACCTTGCCCGAGTTCCGGCCAAGGTGCGCAAAACCGGGGATTGCATCCCAAAATTTGGTGGCCCGCTGGGCCAGTTGTGCCGGCGGCCGCAACGCCGGCGGCCGCCGGCGGAACCGAGACAATTTTATTGCCCGAGGGATCGGGCAAAACCGCGATTTTCAGGCGCTGGCCAGGCCGCGCTGCTTTCGTAAGGAAAACACGACATGAAAAACGAATACAGCGGCAAGCCTTACCGTGTTAGCCGTGACGCCGATCTAGGCTATGAAGTATGGGCACAGTACGACAAGGACGCCGATATTTTTGTTTGCTGCGCATCCGAAGATATGGACGACCTCATAGGAGAGGCCGACACCCCGAACGACTGCCGCCAGGTGGCCGCGTATTGGTTCGATGAACTGCGCAGCATGTAGACCCCAGCAAACAAAGGAGAACACGACGTGAAAATTAACGACACACGCATAGAAGCGATCAGCGACGAACGCGCAACCGGCGACGGCATTTGGCTCTATTTAAAACCGGGCTGGGTTTGGGATGAAGTTCATTTTGTCCACGAAGATACGGTACGTGCTTGCCGTCAGGCGCTGCGCGTTGTACAGCCCTGCAATTGCGAAGAATGCGAAACCTTGAAGGCGCAGGCAGCGGCCCAAGGTACGGACACTTTAAAATAACGGACAGGTGAAGGAAAACACAGTCATGAACAACACACGCCGTAAACAAATTGAAAACATCAAGGCCCGCATCGTTGCGCTGCTGGGCGAAGCCGAAAACATCAAGGCTGATATTGAAACGATCCGCGATGAAGAACAGGAGTACCGCGACAACATGCCCGAATCACTGGCCGAGGGCGAAAAGGCCGAGCGGGCCGACGCGGCCATTACCGAACTAGAACAGGTTATTGAGGATTTAGATAGCTTGATTGATAACGACTTTGACGGCCCGCTTACAACAGCCGCCGAATGACAGCATACTTGGAATACATAGGGGATCACATGAGAACAAACACAATTGTCACCGTCTTTTCTTTGGTGCTACTGGCTTTCCTTCTTCCGGGGCTGGCTGCTGGTATGGCAATCAGCGCCTGGATGTTTAAGGAAGGAAGCGCATTGCTGGGTATTCCAGTATGGGTTTTTGTCAGCACCTTGCTTGTGCTGCTGGTCGCAAATGCTTTTGTCGCCAAATACGGCGAACCAGGCAGCACAGAAAAGAGAATGGCGCCAACGGCATTTTTAATTTTTCTGCCAGGCGTGGCCGTGAGCTTTATTGTAGGCGCTACCAATGATCCAGCCGCTACCGAGCAAGCGACAGGCGCATTAGTGAAAGCCAATGCGCTTTTAACCAGCCTTGTGCCGAACATTGTGTATATAGCTTGCACCGTGGCCGTTCTTATCAGTCTGGGCGCTGTGTGCGGCATTATTACTGATCGGCTCAAGAAAAGGGGTTAAGCAAGGCCGCAAAGCGGCCATAGCATCATGGCCGCTTTGCGGCCTTTCCTTTTTGTGCCAAGGCCCACACGCGTTTGACCTGGCTTTCGCTGCACTTGGCCAGCTTTGCGGTTTGCGCGATGCTATGCCCGCCGCCGCGCAGCGCAATGATGCGGTCATGCGTGATGGTATCGGCCTTTCTGCCGGTGTACTTACCCGATTGTTTGGCTAACTCGACGCCTTGCCGCTGGCGTTCGCGGCGATCCTCGTAATCATCCCGTGCGATCTGCAAGGCTAGCTTTAAAAGCATTTCTTGTACGGATTCAAGAACTACTTTAGCCACGCCTTTTGATTCAGCCGCCAATTCGGTTAAATCAACCACGCCGGGTACGGCCAACTTGGCACCCTTGGCCCGGATCGAAGCTACAAGGCGCTCGGCTTCGGCCAGCGGTAAGCGGCTTATTCGGTCGATTTTTTCAGCAACTACAACTTCACCGGGTTGCAGGTCGGCAATCATACGCAACAACTCGGCGCGATCGGCCCGTGCGCCCGATGCTTTCTCGCGGTAAATGCCAGCAATATAAAAACCAGCGGCCCGCGTGCTTTCAACGATATCAGCCTGTCTCGTCAAATCTTGCTCAACTGTACTTACGCGCATGTAGACACGGGCAACTTTCATGCTCATCCGTATCATTGGTTCAATTGCCATCATTCAACTGCTTTAACACCACATGAAAATCCGGGTCTGTTCCGGGTTGCACGAGCACTGCACAAACATAAAAGATACCGGCAGTAGTCGGGAACTTCATCGGAAGCCGCGTTTCGCCTCCCTTGTAAAAAATACGTCTGTCATCGGCTTCAGTGTGTGTTCTCGCGGGCAAGTCAATTTGGACTGTCACGGCTGGGTCAACATGAACGACAGCGGCTGATCCTTGCGCGATGCGCTCGGCACAAGTCATTTCGTCTGCCAAGCACGGCACGGAAACTATCGGCAACGCTACAAAAGAGAATAGGCGTAGCACGCGCAGGGTATCGGTGGTCGGCATATCAGTTCCATTGGTTGTACGGGGGTTAATTTGGGTATACCCATGTTGGCTATTGTGGCACACTTAGCCAATATATGAAATACCCCAACTCAAATTGGCTAGGCTGTTTTTGGCTATGCAACTTGGCCGTTCAGTCGATTATTGTGCTTGTAGCATGGAACGTATCGCGTTACAATATGGGCACAAGCAAAGCATTTACAGGAGCAGAACGATGAATGACGATGAACGCCGCGCCCAGCTTGGCACACGACTGGCACAAATACGCGATGAACTCAAAGGGCTGGGCTTTGAAGCAACCATGTTTTGGCGGGCACCCGGCCAGGCGCGGGCACCCGTAGCCTACTTGCTTGTAGGCGAATCGTTCGACGACATAGAAGCGGCACGGAACGATAAAAAATGATTGCATCATGGAACGCATCACGTTACACTATCAATAACGAACAAGGTAGAGGGAAACCGGCTTGATTAGGAACTTTAAGCATAAGGGGCTTGAGACATTTTTTAAGACCGGCTCAACCCGAGGAATACAGGCCAACCATGCAGAGAAGTTAGGCCGCATCCTGCGGGCGCTGAATGTGGCACAGACCCCGGCTGAATTGAGTTTTCCGGGCTTTGGACTGCACCCGCTCAAGGGCGACTTGGCCGGGTACTGGTCGATTACCGTCAATAAAAATTGGCGGATCATTTTTGTTTTCGTGGGTGTAGATACTGATCTTGTTGATTATCTGGATTACCACGGGAAATAGGAGCAAGTATGGATACCATCAATCATCCTCACCCCGGCACGATTTTGCGGGAAGAAGTGATTAAGCCGCTTAATTTAACTGTGGGCGAAGTGGCCGACCGCTTAGGCATGGCGCGGGCGTCGATTTCCCGCGTCGTCAATGGCCGTAGCGCAATCAGCTATGACCTGGCCGTAAGGCTAGAAGCTGCTGGCGTCAGTACAGCGCGTTTCTGGACGGCGCTGCAATGCGAATACGATCTTGAGAAGGCGCGAGAGGCCGCACAAGGCGCGGCGCTTGCAAAAATCACGCCTTTGGTTCCCAAGCACGAATTAGTAGGCGCATAAAAAGGGCGGGCCTGAATATCTTGCGATATCAGGCCCTTGTCGCGGACTGTGAAGGAAAACACGAAAGAACACGACAACATGCCATTTAACCCCGTGGAGGATTAGCCAGCATGCAGACAAATTATAACAGTGACGACCCAAAGGTAGGCCGATCTATGAAATCGGAAGATACATTTGTAGACAAAATGCGACGTAAGGCGTACTTAAACGGCAAGGGCGTCAATCCTAGCGAGGAACACCAGCTTACCCTGATGTTTCCCGAGATAATCGGCCAGCGCGATGACTTGCGCCACATTCCGAATGACTATGCTAGATCATCCATTTTTACAGTCGGAAACCGTCGCCAAGCACGCCGGACGCTCACGCATGAGCGCCTTTTTCACTATAACGAACACATTTCAATCCGGTATACCGGCATCGAACTGCGGGCCGAAGATGATGAACTCGTTTGGCTGCAAATTCTCAAATACGGCCAGAGCGTGCCCTTTGGCCAGCCTTTCGAGTTTTCCATTAAGCAGCTTGTAGAGGATTGCGGCTGGCACAAGAACGGCACGTACTACGACCGCGCCAGGCAGTGCATATCAAGGCTCAAGGCCAACGAAATCATGGTCATGAACGATAAGGCATACGGAAAGAGCGGCGCACTGTCCATGATCCAGAGCTACACGACCGTCAATGACTCCGAAGGCCAGGCCGCGTATTTCCGGGTATGGATCGACCCTAACTTGATTGTCCTGTTTGCTGGGAACACCTTCACTAATCATCGCTGGGCCGTGTACCGCAAGCTATCGCCGCTTGCGCGGCGCTTGGCTGACTATATCGAGAGCCACCGGCACCCCTACCCGCTTGCTATCGAGACATTCCGCGATATGTGCGGTTCCAGAAACACGAACCTTGCCAGCTTGCGCCAAAAAGTTAAGAAAGCATGCCTTGAAGTGCAGACGGTAGGGATAGCCAAAACTGTTTTGCTGTCCAAGCAAGGGCAAATTTGTTGCAGCAAAAACTGACTTATCCCCAATCGAGGCCATTAGCGTGACAGTTGAGATAGCTAGCGTGACTGTTGAGATAGGGCAAAAGGCCCGAACATATCTCAACTGTCACGGCATACACTCGTTTTCGGGCTTTTCACCCTTGGCTGCGGATACCAACCCCAGGCCAAACCCTAGTTATCCACAAAAATCACGCCAGGCCAGCAGAAAAGACAGGCTAGCGTGACAGTTGAGATATCCCATGCCTCGAAATGTGGGTAACTTATCCACATTTAAGCCATGCACCGTGACAGTTGAGATATAAAAGCGTGACAGTTGAGATACGAAATCGTGACAGTTGAGATATTGCACAAACTCATATCTCATTGATTTTTAAGCGAAAAAACGTGTTTTTTTGGACCGCTAACTGTTTTTTTAACTGCTTTTCTAACCAAAAGAAAGGGCTATCGCCCGCCTACCCTTCGGTCACTGCGTTCCCTACGCCCCACTGCTGCGCAGTGGCCTAAAGAAAGATTAGCCCCCATGCCTTCGGCACGGGGGAGTACGTACCCCGGCGACAACCCACCACCCAGGCGGCTAACGCCGACACCATAACCGCATACCATCGACCGTAGAAATAAACCTAAGCGGCCCTTGGCCGCATGGATAAAAAGCGGGTTTAGCAATTAAAAGGGTTTTGCCCGACCTCTTTCTTTTGCTACAGGAGTGCCACACAGCCCCGCTACGGGGCTAACAGACCAGTGTCAGTACCAAGGCAGCGCATCTATTGCAAATAGCCTGTAGAGCCTCTAGCAGAGCAGCCAAGGGCTGCAACCTTGCTGTTCCGCTGATGGCCGGGGCCTGGCCGTGACAGGCCGCTGTTTGCTGGCCGCAAGGCGGGCGGCACATTGTTGTCACGCCAAAGAAAAGGGCGGCAGCTTTCGCCACCGCCCCGCACTGCGCTAGGCTTTCGACCTGGCCAGGTTTCCCGGCCAGGTTTGCCGCCTATGGAAGTTAACGGCTCCGTTGTTGCTGCTGTTCTGGTTGCAGCGCCTTTTCGGGAGCCTTGGCCTGATCGGGTTGAGCCTTACCAGGCTGATGACCCTTGGCCATGTCTTGCGCAAAGGCCCGAACGTGCTTTACAAAAGCCTCACGGCTTTTTGCGTTGGTAATGTGCTGTTCAGCCCATTTCTCCGCTTGTGTGCGCACGGTTTCCGCCCGCTGCTGGTTGTAAGTCAATACATCGGCTTTGCCGCGATCCTGGCCGTACTCGACCTTGATATTGGTTTGACCAACCTTGATTTCACCACCATCAAACTGGCGTTCAAGTTCCGGGCCGTTTTCAAGTTTCGATAGATCATGGGCCACGGCAGAGTTTTTGCCGACTTGCTGCACCATATGGGTGTCGCTCATCATCAAAACTTTACCGGCATATTGAGCGTCAGGCTTTGGCAGGTAGACAAAGCCCTTACGATCCTGGCTGCTGACCAAATCGCGGGCGGTTTCCCAATCAGGCTTGGGCAACCGTTCCCCGATGTACTTGATTGCGGCTTGTGCTTCTTTTTCCATAGGTATCACCTTTTTAAATAAACACCCTTAACGCGGGCAGGAACGCCGCCAGGACGGCGGTACGGGTGCGCTGGCCTTACTGATCCACCACGCCCGTATCGGTAGTGCCGAGGCTGTCAAACAGCGCGGCAAATTCATTGATTTTTGCAAGCGCCAAATCTTCGCAAGCGGTATCCCTTAAAGCGGCATCTTGAGGATTTGGTTTTTCTTCAACCATGTTCACTACATCTATCAGCATTGAAACGCTGACGGTTTCGGCAGGATTTTCCAAATCGGAAAACTGCCCTTCTACGTAGTAATCGCTTCGCTGCACCTGGCCGCGATAGAGCCGCCAGTTAGTGCCGGGCACCGGCACCGGCACCGGCACCTTACGCACTTCGCCGCCGATAGAAATTTTTTGCATGTCTACCGCCGTGAACCGGCGCTTGAAATAGTCGTCCTTGTAGTACCGAATCTTATTGCCCATGATGATCGGAATACCGGAGCGATGGACGAGCTCCTTTTCTTTATCAAGTTGCAGCAATTCTTGCGGCAGCATGAGAGCGCGGGAAACCAGCGTATCGGTTTCCGATTTGCTATAGCGGCCAGCGTTCAATGCGCCCACGTTTGAGTGCTGCGTTGACTGCGCTACGACCGTAATATTGCCGATCATCTTTGAATATTCCTCGGCCTCTTTCACCTGCGAGGGTGTATAAAAAATCTTCACGCCCATGTTATCCATGATGGAATGCGCATCTTCTTTGCCATAGGTCGATTCAAGCTGTGAATTGTTCTGAATGACCAGGGCCAGCCGCATGTTGTATCCGGCCATGAAACCCACGCCTTTAGCGAGAATTTCAATCTTTCCGGCAGCGGTCAATTCATCAAGCATGAGCAGGCATTGATACTTCAATTCGGGGTTCTGTTCCGGCAATTCCTTGACGTTCTCATTTATCAACTGCGAGAAAAACAGATTGATGATGAACTGCGCCTGCGTTACTTCACCGGCAGGAATGTGGATATAGACCGTCATTTTGCGCTTGCGAACATTGCGCAAATCGAAGTCGTCGGCACTGGTGGCCTTGTCCGTGACCGGGCTGCTGAAAACACCCAAAGCTGATGTAAACGTGGAGAGAATATTTTTTAACGTGTCCTCAGAGCCGTTTAGGAACCGATTGATCGAATCTTCACACTCACGCGAAAGCGGCTGTGCGGTGCGCTGCCTGGCTGTAATCACTTCGCGTAGATACAGCGCCGTATCTTTGCCCTTGCCCGACGCCTGGCGCAGTATTTCGCCCATTGTGTGCGGCAAACGTGGTGTTTCCAACACCAGTAGCGCCAGGCCGACAAAAAGGTTACGCGCACTATCAGACCAAAAGGGGTCGCCGCGTTCTGGCGTCTTGAAAATGATTGCGGCCAAAGCCCGCAAATCATTGACGCGGAAAAGCGGATTTTCAGAGACATACGATAGAGGATTCCAGCGATGCGTTGTTTCTGAAAACGGATTGAAGTAAAAAATTTCGTTGCCCAGGTGTTTGCGCCGAAAAGCGGAGGTCAAGTTATAGTTCTCGCCCTTAATATCCAGCACCACCGCGGATTCCCGAAATGTCAGCAAATTAGGGATAACAAAACCCACGCCTTTACCTGTCCGGGTAGGCGCGGCCAATAACACGAATTCATAACCAGGCAGGTGCATCAAGTCTTGTGCGAAGCGGCCCAGGCAGATGCCTTTGTCCGCAAACAACCCTTCGCCTTCAATGTCGGCGCGGTTCGCAAAGCGGCCCTTGCCGTATACGTCCGAATCACGGCGGCGATAGGCCATAATCATGCCGAACGGAATAGCCAGGCATACGAAAAAACCGACGAAATAACTACCAATTACCTTGACCTTTTGACGGTGCGTTTCAATTGACGCCGTTGCATCAAAAATCGTGTGGATACTGGCGTTCAAGGGGTTTTCATGGAAGGAGGCATACAGCACCATTCCCGACACCAAAAGCGCGCAGTAAATCAGCCCAGCAAGAGACAGTAGGCCAATGCCGACACCGGCCCATTTTTTGGGCGTCATGTCTGCAAACATGGATGCCTTTTTAGACATAATCCTTCCCTTGAGCAATGGCATATTTGCGCTGCGGGTCATAGTCGATTTCTACAATACGACGATTGCCTGTCTGTTTATCGACCTCGATTTGAACCACAATATCAACCGTCAAATGGATCAGACGCTTGATAACGGTGTAATCAAGCCCTGCCCCTACGGGATCGGACTTAATCATCATCATCATTTGTTCGTAGGCCATAGCAGGGTTTTCGCCGTGGCAGCTTGTTAACGTGCCAGGATGGCCGCTTAGTGCTGCCCGGAGAAAGTACAGGCATTCAGAACCGCGCATTTCGGCCAGAAGAATTCTGTCCGGCTTCATCCGCAAACAACTAAGAAGTGCGTCTTGTGCTGACAAAACGGCCCTATCGGAGTTTGGCCGGGTTTTAGCGTTGTCGTATAGCAGATGTACCGCGTTGGGCTGCGTCACGCTCAATTCGTGAGCATCTTCAATGGTAATGATTCGTTCGCTAGGGTCGATGGCATCGACCAATGTTTTCATAACCGTTGTTTTCCCCGAGCCTGTTGCACCGGACAAAACGATGTTTTGCCGGTATTTCACCGCCTTGGTCAAAAACTCCTTGATCTTGCCAGATTCAAGCAGGGATAACAGTTCTTCTTCATGGGGCTTGAGCGTGAATGTCGAACGGGTAGTGCCTTCAAACATGCCCTGTTTTTCCATTTCATCCAAAGAAATCCGCACCCTCGAAGGCTGGCGCAGCGTGAATGAAATATGGCCGCGCAAGACGCCAGGCTCCATGACAAGTTGCACCCGCGAGTTATCTTTTAACGACCCGGACAAGATCGGGTATGCCGCATTCCAACCTTGCGCGGCATTGATGTAAGTGGCGATGGCCCCACCAAGTGACAGCAAACTTTCCTGGGTGATTTGCGGCACCTCGTAACAATCCCATTTGTTTGTATAAACCCAAACACGGCCAGAATCGTTTACCGCAATTTCGGACACTCGGGGATCTTCGCGCCATTGTTTGTACGGAACAAGATATGCCTGTACAGCGGCATCGTCTTGCAGCGGAACATAGGCGATATCTTCAAACTGACCGGCAGCGCCTAGACTGCTTTCTATAGACTTAAACACCGCTGTATCCATTTCTTATTCCTCGTAAACACTATCAAACCACAGGTCTTTACTCACATAAATCATGAGTCGTGCGCCGCGATTTGCGCTAAGCGTCGGCCTAATATTGATTGTTGAATCCAACACTTTTTCAGCAATATTTTTAGTTGATCGGGAAGTGGAATTTCCATAGACCGTATCGCCGGAACCTTGTTGACTTGCCACGGCAATATCTACCGCGTCATCTATCAGCGACAACAACAGGGCCGCACCGATTCGGGCACCCCAATGGTTATCCACGAAGCCACCAACGCCCATCGTACCCACGCCATCGGCTGCGCCGCTGTCAACGTCGATAACATAGCCGTCCGTTGTTTTAATGCGTTCCCAAATCACAGCGATTCTTGAGTCACCGTTTTGCAGCGTCTGGCCGTACTGGCCGACTACGGTAGAACCACGCGGCACAAGCAGCCGTGATCCGTCATCCGAATAGATATTGTCGGGTATCACGCATCCGCTTTGGCCTGGCACGTTGCTATAAAGCTGCGTTTGCAGAATGCACGGAATATACGATCCTCGTGTGATTACATAAGAACGATCCCCTAAGTCGGCGGCGCTGGCCTGTTCCGTCTTGGATGGCATTGTTTTACTCGCCGTTAAACGGGCCTGATCTTGTACCGTGCCTGGCCGCGTCTTGTTTTCGCCCGACAGCATCATTGGCGGCGGCGGAGGCGGCGCAGCCTGCCCCGCTTGTCCGGCACCACCACCACCGGCAAGAGGAATTGGCGGTACAGCCGCCGCAGGGCCAGGCTGATTAAAGTTTTGCGGTAACTGCTTTGGTTCAGGTGGAGTCTGCGCAGGCTTTGGCTTAGTTAGAAAATCATTTACATCAAAGTCGCGGTTGCGGCGCTGATTTGCGCCTTGCGCGGCAGCGGCTTGTTTTTCCGCTTGCGCCGCTTCACGTTCAGCCCGCCAGTCGGCCAGCTTGGTTTTACCAAACCAAATAGCCAGCAGCAGCGCGACAAGCAATATGCCAAACATCATTGCTAAGACGGCAACCCTAGAGCGCCCGCGTTTTTGGGTTTCGCCCGTGAATTCGTGCGATTCTTGCGCGGGTTCGTCGTCGTTGAAATCTTCTTCTTTAATGGCTTCGCTCATTACTGCCCCCTTGCGCTAAAAGATTGCATTTGGACTGGATTGCCCGATGGGGTAAACGCATCATTGAAAACCCCAATGATGGCCTTACCCAAGCGCAGATTCCATTGCTTGGCGATGCCATGAACAACAATAGCGCCGTCCTTGGACTTATGAAAATTCGTTAACCATTCCTCATTGGTTCCGGGTGAAGCCTCGTAAATAACCGGAATGTCCGTGTTTTTGGGGAAATAGAAGTACGTGAATTTTCCATCATCAAAGACCCGTGTCGGGCGAATGTCCGCACTGGTATTGACCAACTCCATTGAATAATTCGTGTTCGCGGGGCGAATATAGTTATCTTGATCCAGGCTTGTTTGCAGTGCCTTGGGTGTGCCATAAGCAAACATGATCTTTGATACGCGGTCGGGCCGCGACGTACCCTTGTGCGCCGGTACTACATCAAGCACATACGAATGCTTGTTTGTGGCCACAATAATCGTACCTGGCTTAGCCATATCAAGCGGAGCCATGAAAATGCGGTTGCCCACCTTGCCGATATCCCAGCCAATGATGCCGCCGCCTGCGACATCCTCAACGGTTTCGTTTTTGCCGAATTCGATAACGGTAGGACTGCCCACATACCCGACCATGCGAACAACCGTATTATCTGTGTACTGCACAGTGCGAACCCGCGTATTGTTGGGCGCTGCGCTAAAGTTTGATGCCGCTTGCGCAGTCAATGGCAGCGCCAGGGCCAAAGCGATGATTATCTGTTTCATTTACTTGGCTCCTACAAATTCGCTGTCGGTCTGATACCCGAGAACGGTAAAGCCGTATGGGTTGTCAATACCTTCTTCTTCGGTGATAAACATTCGTGGCTGATAGTCGTATCGCAGCGTTGCAACCTTGTAAACCGTGCGTTCCATGCCTTCCGTGCGCATGTCGCGCTGGTCTATTTTGAGGCGCACCGTGGCGAACTTCTGCCCTCTTGTTTCGGTCAGAGCGATACTGACAACTTCGGGCGTGATTTGAACATTTGCGCCAAGCTGGTTATCAAGCGACTTGGGGCCGCTGAAAAGTTCGTCGTACTGTTTCCACGGAACATCACCGGCCAAACTTTTAACCGTGTCGTAATCGTGCTGTAAAAGCCGATAGTTATAGCGTTCGCGGGCAATCACGAAACTTTTTATCCAATGCTTGTCGCCCAATTCACCTTCAGCGACGTAATCCTTTACTGTCTGACCAATTTCTGTAGCGCCGGTAAGCGTGTCAACCCTCACCAGTAAAGGCACAACCTTTTTCAGTGGCAGCATGAAAGCTATGCTAGCCACCAGCACGATAATTAAAACGATCAGAATGTAATTCAGCCTTGAATGCCGACGAAGCGAGCTACGCAAGTTTTCATTTAATTCTGCCTCCCAATCAATGCCGCGCAGTTCATCGTTTGGCGTAATATCGCCGCGCTTTTTCGTGTTTTCCTTACTCATAATTTTTCCTTACTGTCCGCGCTGTTGGATAACTTCGGAAGCTGGAATAGTTCGCATCCGAATAGAGGGCTTAGGGGCCGTTCCCGGCGCTGGGCTGGGCAATGCCTGGCCCGCTTGTGAAATGCCGTCAGGAGCCGGATTTAAGACCACTGGCGCGGATTGTGCGGGTGTAGTGCTTTGCACTTCGCTCAATGGCGGTTGTGGAACATTGATTGGATGCCTGGCCGATTCCTTGCCAGTTGGGAACTCAAGTTGGGGCGCAGAAGCGCAGCCAGCAAGAAAAAGACAAAAAAGGGCCACCGATAAAATTTTCATAATGAAAATTCCTTTTAAGAAACGAGAAACGGAAATGAGGTACTACATGGATTTATTTGGTGATCGTGCCCGTTCCCCGCCCGACAGATGCCCCGGACTGAAAACCCGCACGGGCTGCGCTAACAGCCGAGCGATGGCTCATAGCCGCACGGGCACCGCCACCCATTTGCGACATGGCATTTACCCCAGACATGGCGTACTGCATGGCCCGAGACGAGCCTACGGCTTTGCCTACCCCTGTCCTGGCCGCTGCGGCTCCTGCCCTACCGGCCAGGTTGCCCGCACCGGCACCGGCTACTTTGCTAGCTGCCGACAAGGCCGCACCCGCTGGGTTAATTGTCCAACGAGCGGCTTGAGCCAATGAGGCAACGCTTAGGGCAACGCCGCCCGCCAAGTCAGCGCCGATTTGCGCGCCCTTAAATGTCAGGTATATCAAGATACCGACCGACAAGACCGCAACTAACGTTTGGCCGACATAATCAAGCGTTTCGGGAGCCTGCGAACTTAACGCATTGGCATATCCCTGCATGATTCCCAACCCCAAACCGATAATCGCGGAAATCACCACAGCAGTGAAAATGTATTTCAGTAACCCGCTTACCCAAGTATTGAAAAATTGCGCGGTTACTTGAAATGCCAAGCAGGCAATAAACAGAGGCCCGAGGGCGAAGAACACAGCAAGCGAAAAATCTATGACAATCATATTGATCGCTGCAACGAAAACGTACAGGACGACAAAGCCGATCATGAACGTTCCACCGGCAAGCGGTACGAGGCCCGACATATCGGAGCCAGTCACGCCAACTTCCAAATGTTCTAAGCCATAGTCGATAATTTGCTTATAGGCGTCGGACGACTGTTTTAAGACAACATCCAATTGCGTATATATGTCGGCGGTTGTGCCGCTAAATAGCCCGGTTAATCCTTCCCTCAACTCTTGAGCGATACCCATTACATTACTGGCGTAAGCACCACCGACTAGGCAGATGGAAAAAATAATGAATACTCGGAGTGAGTTAAAAAACACATCGAGTAAATGATCCTGGCCCCCTGCCCCGCGAATCACCTTATATCCATGCCACATGATCGAAATAGTCAAGCCAAGGAGCAATACCGGAGTGACCCACGTAATTAAGGTATTTGGGATATCGCTCCATGACGCAACCATGCCTAATACTGTGTCTGCCTGATTTTTGATTACACCAGCCATGATTTTCTACCTTATTCCATGCTGCCGAACGGTTGACCGTTGGGCTTTGCTTTATCAGCATCGGCCTTTTGATCTTCTTTCGGCGCGGGATTTGTTTTAGCCGTTGAGTCGCTTTCAAGCTGGCCAAAGGGGCTGCCTTCGTTTTTAAGCATTTTCTTGGCGTTATCGCCGTCGCAGGCCGAAACAAAGCCTGTAATTAAAACCGCCGCAGCCACAACATAAATCCGCTTCATTCCATACCCCCGAAAGGACTTCCCGTGTTTTCAAGGATAGCCCGCCTGCCTTCGGCTTCGCTGGCTTGGACAACCAGGGCAGATTGAGATTGGCGCTGTGCGAGTGCTAAATTCACAAGCGTTTGTTCATTCTGCAATAGAGACTGTTCTGCTGCGATTCGGTTAGAAAGATCAGTCGCCGCTTTCAAATCCGTGGCGCTATCTACTTGCGTCAAGAGTTGACGCAATTGCGCAGCACGTTCCTGCGAAGCCTCAAGGGCGCCGTTGATATACGAGGCGTTTTCAGGCTCTGCATAGGCTTGTGCCTGGCATTGCAGCTTTGCATTTGGCTCTTGATAGCGGGAGCAATCGAGCTTTTTGATAACGTCATAGATTTGTCTGGCGTCATCGCTTACCCCGCCCTGCCCCATCGTCATAAGACGGTTGTAGCTTTGCATGAAATCGTCGGGCAGCACCTGGCGGGTAGCGTTATTCATAAGCTGGCCCATGCCCCGCGAGCCGGTGATGGCATCGTATTGCGACTTCAATTGACTGTATTGCCGCTCCATCGCTTTCAACTGGTCAGCCCACTTCGCTATCTCTGCCAAGTGGCTTTCCCATGATTTTGCGATAGCCGCCGTATCGGTTACGGGAATTTGAGCATGGGCTGGAGCCATACCGAAAATAGCGGAGATAAATACGCCAGCGAGAATAGATTTAATGGGTTTCATGATTCGCCATCCAAGAAAGGTTTTGCCCACTTTGCGGGGTCATCCCCGTACTTTTGTCGCAGGCGGTCAAGACGCTCAACCGCATCGGTAGAGCCGGAAAGAATCTTGATTTCGTTTTTGAAGTCGCTCAAATCAAGACGTGCCAGGGATACACGATGACCCTGTTTAATCAAAAACATGCGTGAGGAATCTTGCAGTTCCCGAACGAGCTTGAATTCGGGTTCTGTAAGTTTGAAACCTTTCACATAATCGTCATAGTCAGCCGTTGGATTTGGCAGAAAAATAAACGTAGCCGTCTGTTCAATCAACGCCTTCGCAATATCGCTTTGAAGGGTGTCGCTGGGGCTTTGCGTCATATACACACCAAAACCATTTTGCTTACGGATGGTTTTTTGCTTGTTTTTCGCAAAGTCCTTGAAATAGTCCACAGACAAGGCTTTCCAATATTCGTCCATGAAGAACGCAAACAAACGACCATCAATCAGTTCTTCAACCCGATACATGAGATACATCATGATCGGGCCGCATACTTCGTCGTTATCCAGAAAATCCGTATAGTCAAAGCCATACGGACGGCCATCTTCAAACTGCAATTCATCGCGCTGGCAGTCCAACGCCCAGCCGAGATTGCCGCGTGACATGCTCCATTTTTTCAGGCGCTGTGACAGGCCATTAGGATCACCCACAGGCAAGAATTGCAGCACAGCATCAATGCACCGCTGCTGTACTGGCATCCCAGCCACCGACCGCACCGCCGACACAATGAGGTTTTCTTCTTCTGGCGTATGGGGTACGTCCTGCCTTCTGGTGCAATATTTGATAAGCGCGGCCCAAAAGAGAATGTTTGACTCTGTTGGCTCCATTTTGAAAGGAGCAAAGCCAGTAGGCTTGCCATTTTCAAGCGTCAAATACTTGCCGCCAACCCGACGAATGGCTATCTCTGCCCCACGGTCTTTGTCAAAGAAAACGCATTGCGTACCGTACTTCAAGAGGTTCATCATCAAGAACAGCGCCAGGACGGTTTTACCCCCGCCCGACTGCCCGATAATCTGGCAGTTCCCAAGCGCCTTATTGTCGGTTGCATCCACGCCAATGGCCGTGTCGTGAAAATTGAAATAGAACGGCGCACCGGCAGGAGTGCGAAACAGCGTAACCGCTTCGCCCCAAGGGTTGCCATCGCGTTTGCCAGAATCGAACGTATGGAACGCGCATACGCCAGTGAAATTGCGGCTGCTAATCCGCGCTTCCCTTGGCCGCGACTTCCAATTGCAAGGCAATTGAGCCGCGTAGGCCGATGCCGTCACTTTTTCCAGATCAACCGCAAGAAAGTTCGCGTTATTCAAAAGCTGGGCCGCGTTACTTCTAAAGTTCCGCGCCTGATCCGGCGAATCCCCGCGCACCAACAGCGAATAATGGTATTCGCCCAAGACAAAATCGCCGCTTATCACGGCATCAATCGCGTGATCTATTTCAACGATTTGACTGACTGCATTATCCTCTGACGAAATCATTTGGTTGCGCTGTTTCTTCAAAGCACTTTGCGCATCAAGCGTCGTCATCGGTGAAAAGGAATGCGTTTCGATGTACTCGCAATCCAACGCCAAGAGCGTATTTAAAACGCCTGGCGTTGTGTAATCTGCGTAATCTTTCAACTCCAAAAATGCGCCGAATTCAGAACCGTATGTATCACGGTATTCAATGATTTCATTGCCGAACAGCAAACGCGATACCGGCAAGTATTTGTAGAGCGGCACATTCTTTACCGGAATGCGCCACCAGAACCCGTTAATCAGATAGGCATAGAATTCAAGTTGGCTGCTAAATGTTCGCCCCGCGAATACGTAATTGCCCATCCTTTGCGGGCGGTATTTCGCTAGCGAAGACATAACCGCTTTGCTGACTATTTCAATGCGTTCGACGGCTGATGCTATTTCGCCCTTAATGTCATCGACTGACCGATGCAGTTTGCCGAAGATACCGCCTCTGCCCTGCGGGTAGGGCCGGTAAACCACCGTCAAATAAAACTCGGTACTCATCATGCCTTGATCGGCCAAATTCTCGTAATACCGCGCCATCAAATCATGCGTGAAATCGTTGTATTCGGGCACTTCCAGCTTATCGCTTGCATAACGCCTGATCCGATGTACCCAAAAAGCGTACTTGCCGGTCGCATGCGCCCGAATAAACAGATTCAAGGCTTCCATACGCGCATAAACTTCTTCGTCGGCCAGGCCCTCAAAAGACATGCCTTCGACACGCCAGGTGCGCACGTAGTCGCCGTTTTTCGTGCATACAATTCCATCATCAATAATGCTGGAAAACGGTATGATTCGTTCAAGCGAATCTTCCGTGTTGGCGTATTCACGCTGTTGCTCGAATACGTCTTGTTTTACGTTTGCTGCTGTGCTTTTCGTCATATCATTTCCGCTTCTTGTAAACGACCGGCCCCATGCTATGGGTGCCCCAATAACGCTTGTTGGTGCGGTGCCCAATATCACGGAAGTACATGAAGGCTTGGGCCAGTTTGAAATTGTCGTCGGCGTTGACCTGGCGTAGAACAACTATCACAAATGCCAGCAAAACGAATACTGCTACCGAGACAAAGCCGGAGAGCAATACGAACGACCACAGCGCCACAAGGATATGTACCCCGACAATTAAAATGAACGGCACTATAGGTATGCCGAACATCATGGGAGGCCGCGTAGCGCCCTTAAATACTCTGTCTCGATTATCCATGCCGTTAACCGATCAACATACCGGCGATACCCGCCGCGCCACCAATCAGGACGCCACCCCAAAAAACAGGCGCTACGTCCTTCCACTGTGCAGCTTGAAACATCATGCGAAAGCCCACAAACATCAATGCGATTGTCAGCACAACAACACCGATAGACAGTAGCCACGTTGAAACGCTATTGAGCATTGTTGTGCCCTTTTCAAGCTGTGCGAACGCGGGCGAGCTTGCCAAAGCCATACTGACAGCCAGGCCCGCATTACGGGCCGACTTTTGAAGCAAAAATGCCTTGAGGTTTTTAACCATGATTAGTCCTTTTCTTGTTGAATCAACATCATTGATGAAGTAGTACGATTAACGGATGAATTGCCAGATAAAAGCATACTGGCTGATTGGGGTTTAACAGCCTTGAGGCTGACGCCTGCTTGACTATTCTTAACTGTTGTTTTCTTGCCTTTGCTTGGTTCGGCCAGCGGGATTACAAGTGATGCTGAATCCGCTTTAACCGCACTCTTGGGCGTCTTAGAAAGCACTTCCTTGATATAACGGGATACGTCCGGGTTTGTCTTGCCAGCGCCCAGCTTGCCAGAGTAATAGCAACTAAGGGCTGCATCGGTAACGCTGTATTCTTGCTTCGCATCGAATCCAGAGCCGACCGCCCACGAATAACACTGCTTGAAAATTTCGTGCGCCGCAACTACGTTCTTACAAACGTCAAAACCTTGCTCAATATCGTTATCCCAACCAAGGCGGCTGAAATGGTATTTATTCACCTGGCCTTGTCCGATACTAAAGTTTCGGCCAAGTTCTGTTAGATACCCTGCTGTTGCTACCGCTTCATCAAGGTTTTTGGGCTGGCGTACAAGACGCCCACCCACAACCCCGATGGCAAATGGGTTTAGGCTCGATTCAACCTGATAAATTTGCTGCATTAGCGGTTCTTGCAAAGCAGCCTGGCAATCTGGCGGTAAATCAATCATGAGCAAAATAACCAATGAGATTGTGTTAGCAATGGTGATATTTTCGCTGGTTTCCTATAGGAAGTCAATAAAAAAGTACACCTTTTAGGCAATTTAATTGTACACCTAATACACCGTTGTAATAAGGGCAACACAAACAGCAATATACCGCTGAATATTCGCGGGGCGAACATTGCGCAAGGCGCAAAAAAGGCGGCATAAGCCGCCGCCTGTAGACCGAAAACGATGCTGCCTTGCAAGGCAAGGCAATTTATTTGAGCAGATATGCCAGGCCGAAGGCCAGACTAATCAGCAGGTTGCAGCCCACCAGGGCGCTTAAAAGCCACAGGTGTTTAGTGAACGGGGCGAACCCGGAGGCTATCGCCTTCGCGTTCGATTCCGTTTCCTTGTTTATTTTCGCCTGCAATGCTTCCGACGCGGCTTCAAAATCAGACTTGGCTTTATTGGTATGAACAGCTAGGCCACGGGCCATAGATTCCATATCCTTAAAAGCGTCTTGTGCGATCTTTGCCGCGTTTTCCACATCGCCAGAAACGCCCTTGTATAACTCGGGCAATTCCTTTTTCAGCCTGTCGGCTTCAAGCAGGAGTTTTTGCACATCTAGCAGCAAGTCAGCATGGACTTGCTCCAATACTGTTGATGCAGTGCGTTCATTCATTGAAAAGCGTCCCGAAAATTTCATCGAATTGCTTCTTTACGCCTTTGGCTAAGCGTGCTGTAGTTCTCACGCTGGCAAGCTGGCGCAATTCGTCCTTGTCTTGTGCATCGACCGGCGCAGCCTGAATTTCTTTTATCCGGGCTGTCACATCATCAAGACTCGCGGCGGCTTCATCGACTGTACTGTCATTGAGTAATTCAAATACTTCGTTGTAGTACACGGTTCCCCAACCTATGCCCATTTCAGTGCAGTAGCCTAGTACCGTAGGGAATAGAGATTCAGGCACTTCACCTTTTGGAACATAGTTCAGAATAACCTTGATCTTTGAGCCAGGCACACCAAATTCTTGAAGCTGCGTAAGCAGCTCCAACGTATCCCGTTGTTGCTTCATGTCAGGTACGCATGGCACGACAAAATAATCAAAATCCTCATGAGCATCATCGAGGTCTTTGAGTTGAGCAAATGCCTGCTCGACGTTGGATGAACCAACATCGACCACGACATTGCCGTGAAGTGTCATTTCTTCAATAACCTTTTTAAAGTGTTTGCCGCTGACTTGCTCCCCATCTAGGGTTGAGCTATTGATGCTTTCTACGGTGAATACTACGCAACCGGGAAGCCGAGGCGCGAACAAGTGTTTTCCGAGCGTGGATTTGCCCACGTTGCCGGAGAAGTTGACTAAGGCAATTTTTAAAGCTCTATCGCTTATTTGGGTCATCGTGTTTTCCTTTAGCTAAACCAAGTTTTTTTAACTGATCCTCATACGAAGGGGATTGCCACTTTTCTAGGGCATCCCTTGGTGAAGGTTTGCGTTCCGCCTCTTTTGGCGGTTCTGAAACGCTGGGTTCCGCTTCGCGTGACCCAGTAGATTGTGTCGCCTTTTCTGGCGGTATTCGCGGGGCGAACATCTCATTTGAGTTTGACTCGTTAGAACTTTCTGACGTACCGCCCGAATCGTTCAAATCCTCAAAATCGCGTAGTGGTGGCCGTGGATCAGCGGCTTTAAATTCGCTTTCATGCTTACGGCATTCCGCATCAAAGTCAACATTCCGGCGAAGCCAGCTTGTGAAAGACGAGTATGTACCTTTGTACCCTTGCGCAGCAGCGTACTTGTGAATGGACTTGAGAGACACCCCCAGGTAATTAAGGAATGCCATCTGTTTCACAATCCGATGAAGCCCACCCGATTGCGCTTCTTTTTCGGACTTGTAAAAATCCAAGGGGCTATTTAAGTCGCTCATGAGAACGTAAAACGATCCAAGACATAATAAAAACGATTAAAAACGAGTTAAACGCAAGAATACTCTTACTTTCGCCATGAATCAAGCTATAAAGCGCAGCTATGAAACGATGAAAAATTAAGGAAACGCAATAAAAACGAATAAATACGAATAAAGCTAAATTAAGCAGGTTTCAATAGCACCTGCCTAGATATAGTTGTATGATGCAAAAAGGCACTACTGGTATGTTTACACTTCGGCTACGCCTCGGTAAAATACCATGTGCCAAAGGTTCCACCTTTGAAACCGGGTAGCCTGGCCTACGGCCTGGCATGAATGCAATGCTGACTACGCCAGCACCTGAAATGTTCGCGGGGCGAATACGAAAAATGAGACAGAAACGCGCATCAAGCAAGACCGCCGTAGTTTCATTCCGCATCGGGAATGAAGCCTATGACCGATTGACCCAAGCCAGCGAACAGGCCGGTTTAACTACGAAAGAATGGCTTGAGCAGGCCATTCTAAATAACCGTACCCGGATTGTTGAACGCCCTAAACCTAGTGCCGATTTGCGCAGCCTTGTTACGCAAATTAATCGCATAGGTAACAACATCAATCAAATCGCGCACACCTTGAACAGCGCCCAGCTTGCCGGGAAACTGACCAGGGATCAATGCTTAGATGCCATTGAGCGCCTTGACCATATGCGTGCCCTTTTGAACGAGACAATTACCTATGCTCGCCAGGGTTAGCGCCGCAGCAAGTGGCATCCGTGAATATCTGGAATCGGGCCGAAAAAAGGGGCGCGAGTACGACCGCGACCTGATAGATGATCGTATCCCCCTAGAGGGCGATATAGATCTGATGGACTATACGATCAATCAGATTGAGACGCGGCAAAAGGGTGACAGTCGCTACTTGCACATTACCCTTAGCTTTGCCGAGCAGTTTACCGAGAGCGACTCACCGGCCCAAGGCCAGATCAACCTAGAAACGATAAAAGCAGTAACCGAGCAATACCGGCGTGACCTCATGGCGGCGTATGACGCCGAGGAATATGTTTTCTACGCCGAAGCCCACATTCCCAAAGTTACGCATGACATTCATATGACGACCGGCCAAGCCTATGAACGGCTTCCGCACGTTCATATCGTGATCCCGAAGCGGAATATCAGCAACGATGCGTACCTTGATCCGCTGGGATACGGTGATGCAAATCTTGCATTTCATGATGCTATTCAAGAGAAAATCAACAACGATTTTCACTTGAAAAGCCCCGACGATGCCCCGCGTATTGACCCGGCCCCTTCCCCGCTTGGACGCCACAAGGCCGACCCGGAGAAGTTGACGGCCAAAGAAGTGCGCACGTTCATCATGCGCGAGGCCCTTGAGGCCGGAGCGCAAAGCCTTGACGACATAGCCCGCATTGCCGAGCAATACGGCGCTGTACGGGTGCGCCACGGGCGCGACGGTGACTATCTGAATGTCATGCCCGCATGGGCTGACAAAGGCATCAATCTCAAGGATATAACGCCCGAATCTTTGCGGGCCGTGGCCGGTGGCGTAGCCACGGCCCCTACCCTTCGACCCCCCGCTGATAAAACCGCTGCAAAGGTCGAGCAGTGGAAAGAGCGCCGCGCCTTAGAAGTGCGCTACGTATCCAGCAAAGGCAGGCGGGCCGTTTACCGAGAACTGGACGACCAGGGCAAGGCTGAATGGCTTGCCGAGAAGCGCCAACAATCCCGCGTGGCGCTACTACGCACCTTAAACCGAGGACTGTATGACTATAGAGAACGAACTGATAGAGAGGATGGAGGCATTGAGCCAGATGCTGGCGACCATGACCGAACAGAATTTAATCATCGTGCAGGAGCTAACCCGCATCACGCAAACGCTACAGAAGGGCCAAGAAGCGGCCAGCAACCCGGACGCGATGCTACAGCAGATAACCGAACTATTGGCCCCGATCAGCGGCGAAATCGCCGCGATTCGGCAGAGCCTGGAATAACCAAGGAGAACCACAATGGCAGAACACGACGCGACCGATATAAGCCCCGTATTGCAAAGGTTGGAACCTTCCCGCCTCCCGAGCGAATTCACCGTTTGTCAGACTTGTCCCAACTCGGTATGGTTTTCGACAAAAGACCGGCTGAAATGCTATTGCCGGGTCATGTTCCTGATAACTTGGGACAGCCTGAACCCGGAACCGATGACGGAATGCGACGGGCTGGAAATCGGCCAGGAGAAGGACGAACAGCCGAAGGAGTAGACCTTGCAACCACACCAATTAGCCGCGCTTTCCAGGCAATGCGAGAGCGTGAGACTGCATGCCGCGAGACACTTACGCAGTCAGCAAGAACTCTTGAAAGCCATCGAGCAACTGCGCTTGACGTTGAACCCGCCCAGCTTGCCATTGGCAAACTTCGCACGGCTTTGGAACAAGAAGCGATCAGAGCTAGCGACCCTCAAAAAAATCTTGAACGACAGAAAAGCGTAATCGCGGCGCAAGTTCGCCGCGAACGCGGGCCGATCAATGCGGCACGGCTAAAAGCCGAGACAAATCCCGCGCTAGTGATAGAAGCCGCCGCTAGGTATTACAAGATCGACCCGGCCAAGTATTCGACCGGCGTAGGGCGCGACGGCACCCCGCGCATATTCCACGATGGCAAGCAATACAACTTAGGCGACTTCTTCACCAAGCACTTAGATAAATCGTGGAGCAATGCGCAGCCGATTTTGATGGAGTGCTACCAGGCGTCATTGTCCGACGCCCTGCCCCAGCCAGATTTAGCCTCATGGGTAGCTTTCAACGAATGGCGTAGCCAATCGTACAAGCACAGACAAACCGAACGCGAAAGCGCCCGCGATCAATTGCGCGAAGAAACCCTAGCCGTGCGCAATCTGTATAAGGAACAGAAGCAGGCCGCGCAGAAACTGAAAGGCGCAGAGCGCCGGGGCGCAATGGCCGAGGCCCGCGCTGCCCGCGTAATCGCTCTGGAAGAAATCGCCCAGCAGCGCAAGACGATATACGAAACACTCAAGGCACCGGGGCGCAATGCTGAATACCGCACCTTCTTGCACGGCCTGGCCGAGCATGGCGACCTGGCCGCCCTGGGTGAACTGCGAAGAATGCAACGCGCCCAGCCCGAAACGGGCGGGCCGGATTTTGTTCACGGGCAGGGCGAGGACAAGCCTATTTTTGCGCTGCCCAACTACCGCGTAGACGTTGCAGGCAACGTCATATACCAAGAACAAGGCAAGGCAGTCATCAAGGATGCCAGGCGCGGGGTTGAAGTCTTGAATCCCGAACAGCGCACCTATGACCTTGCCCTAAAAGTTGCTGTCAGCCGGTACGGCAAATCTCTGACATTGAACGGGGATGCCGTATTCAAGCAGCAAATGGTAGAGGCCGCGCGGCGCAGCGGCCTAGACCTTGAGATTAAAGATGCGAGTCAGCCGCTTGCGGCCCCTATTCGCGTCAATGCGCCATCCCGTAGTCGATAAAAGGAAAACACGATATGAAGCTATTTATTGCCGAAAAACCTTCCGCAGCAGAAGCCATAGCGGTAAGACTGCCCGGAGCCACGCGCAAGCGCGGGTACTGGCAGTGTGACGATGCCATTGTGACGTACTGCGCTGGGCACCTGTACGAGCTCGCAAAACCCGAAGCCTACGACCCGGCCTTAGCGGCCTGGCGGGCTGACGCGCTGCCTTTCGTACCCGATCAATGGCGCTGGGTTCCCAATCCCAAAGCCCAGGACTTAATCGACAATATCCAGCGATGGCTAGACGATCCGCGCATTGATACCGTTATCAATGCCGGTGACGCCGACCGCGAGGGCCAGGCCATCGTAGACGTACCTTTAGCGATCCACCGGAATCAAAAGCGCACTTTGCGCTTTTGGGTGTCCGCACAAGACCCGGCCAGCATTGACCAAGGGCTACGCAGTCTTACTGCGAATGAACAGCATGAATCGTGGGGATTTGCCGCAATGGCGCGGGCTTGCGCAGACTGGACGCACGGCATTAACTGCACCAGGGCGCAAACAATCACAGCGCGGGTAAACGGCGAGCAAGGTGTAAGGCCAGTGGGCCGCGTACAGACGCCGACGTTAAACCTTGTCGTGGTGCGTGACCGGCTCATTGAAAATTTCGTGCCCGTGCCCTTCTATGTTGTAGAGGCCACCATGCAGCATGAAAACGGCAACTATGTGGGCCGCTGGAATCCCCCCGACGATACCGGGCTGGACGACGAAAACCGGCTGATTGATCCAGCCGTAGCCCAGGCCGTCATCGAGGACGTACAAGGCCAGGCGGGCAGCATTACCAGCCTTGAAACCAAGGCTGGACGCAAGCGTCAACCTGGCGGCTTTTCTTTGACTGGCATTTCCACGGCGGCATCCCGTGCCTTTGGCTACGGTGTGGCCCAGGTGCTGGAAATTTGCCAAGCCTTGTACGAAAAACACAAGCTGACCAGCTACCCGCGTAGTGACTCGGGATACCTGCCCACTTCCCAATTTGGGGCCGCGCCAGGCATTCTAAGCGCCCTATCGGCCAATCTGCCACAGATTCAGCAATGGATCGAGGGCGCCGATACCAGCATTGAATCGCCTATCTGGAATGACAAAAAAATCGAGGCCCACCACGCCATCATCCCGACCGGGCACCAGGCCGACATGAGCGCCCTAAGCCAAGAGGAAATGAATGTCTACATGCTTATTGCGCAAAACTACCTGGCGCAGTTTTACCCGGCTTGCGAGTTTGACGAAACGACCGTGCAAACAACTATCGGCCAGCATGTCTTTGGCACCAAGGGCCGTGTAGTCACAAATCCGGGCTGGACTGTCCTGTACACAACCGACACCGACGACGACGCCGCCGAAGGCGAGGACGGCCAAGCATTACCGAATATGGAGCAAGACGACGCGGTAACTTGCATCGACGTGCAAGCCCAGCAACGCAAGACCACCCCGCCCAAACACTTCACCGAGGCCAGCTTACAAACCACGATGGAAAACATACATCGTTATGTTGACGACGAGAACGAAAAGGCGCTTTTGAAAGACGGCGATGGTATTGGCACCCCGGCCACCCGCGCAGCGATCATTGAGGACTTGGGCAAGCGTGGATTTCTGGCACCCAAGGGCAAGTACATCATTAGCACCGACGCGGGTAGGGCGCTCATTGATAGCCTGCCCGATGAATTGAAAAGCCCAGCCATTACTGCCCGCTTTGAATCGGGGCTAACCGCCGTACAGCGCGGCGAGTTAAATCGTGATGATTTCCTGGCCGAACAATCGGCATGGGTCAAAGAACAGGTGGCCCAAATTCTTGCGCCCACGCTGCCTAAGCTGGCCGCAATCACCCGGTCTTGCCCAGCGTGCGGCGCAGGTACTTTATGGCGTGTCGCCCGCAAAGACGGCAGCGGCCATTTTTGGAGTTGCGACCGGCGCAATGCCAAAAAAGACCCATGCGAATATATCGTTTCGGACGAGGACGGCGAACCAGGCCAACCGCGAGAGCAAGAGCCGAGCCACGAATGCCCGCATTGCCACAAAGGGCAGATACGCCGTATTGCCCGTAAGGACGGCAGCGGCCATTTTTGGAGTTGCAACCGATGGAAAGATAAGAACCCATGCAGCTACAGCGTGGAGGACGTAGAAGGCGCACCAGGGCCGTATATAGAGCCTGATCCGGTCTATAAGTGCCCGAAGTGCAAGAAAGGGAAATTGCGCCGTGTCGCCCGCAAGGACGGCAGTAGCCACTTTTGGAGTTGCAACCGATGGCGCGACGGCTGCAAGTTCACTACCGGGGATAACGAAGGCACCCCACAACTTGACTGAAAAGGAAACACGACATGTACACAATCAATCAAATCGAGCAAGCCAGCGCGGCCATTCATAACCAGGGCGGTGATACGTCCCAGGCCCAAGCCCGCATGAAAGCGATCAGCGACATTTACCTGAACGCTGTTGCGGCGGGCGTTGACCGCATTGAAAAAGAAAGCCTAACCGAACAAGAAATTGAACTGATTGACCATTTCTTGAAGTAGCACCTAGCGCCGGGAATCTTCCCGCGCCCACAAGAAAGCCCCGCTATTGCGGGGCTTTCTGTATGTCGGAGCGGCAAAATCAGCCTGTGCGGACAGGCCAGTTTAGGCTCAAGTCAATAGTGACCCCATCGCCATTAAGCGACAATGGCGGCGGCTTGAAGCCCGCAGGCGGTGCGTCTTGCCATAGGCGTAGCCGATCACCGCGCAATTCCGCAGTAACCAGAATAAAGCCGACTGGCGACACGTATTCACCACGACGCGGCACCTCACGGCGCAACAGCACATCGTGGTCAGGATCAGCCAAGAATTTAGACATTTTGTGAATGCGTTCGGTAGTCACCGGAACGGGAGGCAGGCGCAACAAGTAGTCTCGCGTTTCTTCAATCATTCGCAGGGCTTCAATCAGTTTTTCTTCTGTAGTTATCATTGTTGTTCTGCCTTGTATTTCCAAAATATGCAGCCCTTGCCGTATTCGCGGGGCGAACACGGCATGATCCTCTTTACCGCTTCAACCAAGAATATTCCTCTTGCTTAGGCGGGTGCGCTTGTTCCCAACGCGCTTGTTCCGTCACGTACTGGCTATTAGGCACCCACTTGCCGTCCTGTTCCATCGTGCCCACATACTTGGCTATGTCCAAGTCTGTGTAATTGTTGCCCCAATACGCAACGCAGTAATTAGGTACAGAATCCTTGATTGCCGTGTATGTTTCAGTATGGCAAGACTGGCCCGCATCCCCGCCGCCCCAGCCGGTGCATACTTTGCGTTGAAGCTGAACCCGCTGTACGCGGTTCAAGTAGTCAGCATCGCAACGGCCCGCGCCTTGAACAATGGCTTCGACAAGTTGCGGCATGTTTTTGGAGGCATCATGCGCTGTAGGGCACATGTTCAAGAAATCGCGCCGCGCATCGAGCGTATCGCTCAATTTCTTGTGATTGATGCCGAAGTATCGGCTTAGTGAAGGGCTGCACTCGCCGGGGCGCTGTGACGACGATAAGCACAAGACCGCTTCACACGCCAAGCGCGTATCGCCGGTAAAAAGCTGTTCGCCAAACGCAGCGCCGGAGGCCGACACGGCCAGGATTGCCGCCCCGACAGTTTGCATAACGATTTTCTTCATGGGATACCCCTACAAAAGTACGCCGCTGCGGCGGCATGAACATTGGAATTTAACCACAACAACATAAGTTTACTAAAATATTTACTTATAAGTGTACTTTTCTATAGACCTATGGGTAGCGTTTCAGGTAAAATTAGACCTATAGGTAGCGTTCACAAAGGAAAACACGTATGAAAACTATCGCTGTAGCCACTCAAAAAGGCGGGCAGGGCAAAACGACCATAGCTTTGCATTTAGCTTTTGCCGCTGTTGATGCCGGGTTGAAAGTGTTGTTTGTTGACCTCGATACCCAAGGCAATGCCACGTTGGTTTTGACAGGATCAAGCCGCATCGCCTACGAATCGGACTATGCCGCCTTGACAGCAAGCAACCTGTTTAACGCCAAAACAGGGCGGCGCGTCAAGCCGCTGCCTACTGATGAAGGCATTGATCTTATTGCACCCGATGCACAGCTATCGCAGCACATCAAAGGCTCAATTGACCCGAATAGCCCGGAACTGACGGCACCCCGCGCCGTGCTGGCAAAATTCGCGGACGACTACGATCTATGCGTCATCGACGCGCCGCCCGCGCTGGGCCAGGTTCTGGCCGCGCTGCTGGCCGCGTCAGATGCCGTCTTGTCACCTTTGACAATGGATATTTTCGCCATCGACGGCGCAGCCGAATTGCTCGATACCATTTCACTTGTCAAAGACACGGCGAATCCCGATTTGATGCACTTGGGTATCGTGCCGAACCAGATCAACACACGTAGCCAGGATGAAAACGCAACACTTGCCAGCTTGCGCGAAGCCTACGGGGCGCTTATCACGCCTTACGCCTTTAGTCTGCGTCGTGCCGTCAAGGCATCAATGGCCGCTAGAAAGCCCGTATGGCGGGCTGCTAACGGTTCCAGCCACCGCAAAGCGGCACTGGAATGGAAGAAAAATTGCCTCACTGTGCTTGAGCAATTAAACGTATTGGAGAGCCGGTAATGACTGCTGATAAACTGCCCGAAGCCCAAAAACTGCCGGTCATCCCCCCGGAAGCCCTGCAAGCTATGAGCTATCGACCGGAGCCGCCAACCGAGGCGCAATTACAGGCGCTTTCCCGCCTGGTCAACATTGCAAAGGGCGACACGGCGCAAAGCCGCCGCGTTGCCGAATTCTTGTTAGCATGGTGGAACGCTGGCGCTTGCGGAGGCTTTGACCTCACAAACCTATGGTCATTGGACTTAACCATAGCCCGCGACATGCAAGCCGTCTTTGGGCTGATTGCCGAACATCATCATTACCCGGATCATTATTCACTGGCCGACGATTTTGTAGAAATCGTGCGGCAGTGGCGACCCGAGAACTTAGACTGAAAACCACATAAATAAGGATCGACATGAGCAACCCTATCGTTCAAGCCGCCGCTGGCAAGCTGGGCAAAAGCATTCAATCGCTGGCCGTCGAACAATCAACGGCAAAAACTCCTGAAATCCCGCTGACCCTGATTAACACCAAGAAGCAGGTACGTACAGAATTCGAGAACGATGAAAACCCGCTGTCTGAACTGGCCGACGACATTAAGGCGCGGGGCATCTTGCAACCCATCCTTGTTCGCCCCGTGCAGGGCGGCAAATATGAACTGGTTGCCGGAGAGCGCCGCCTACGCGCCGCCAAGATGGCCGGTTTGAAAGCTATCCCGGCCCTGGTCAAATCCATGACCGACGAAGAAGCCGAAGAAGCCCAATTCATCGAAAATATCCGGCGCAAAAATCTCACCTTGCAGGAAGAAGCCCAGCGCATTCAACGCGATCTTGACGCTTGCGGCGGCGATGTTGAGGCGGTCTTGAAAAAATACGGCAAACCCAAGAGCGGGCGCATTTGGATTTACAAAATGCGGGCGCTGCTGAACTTGTCCGAGCAGGCCCAGCGCCTCATTTCCGAGAATATCACCGCCGATATGGAAGTCATCAATGATGTACGCCAGATCGAGAAGGTAAGCCCCGCCAAGGCCAAGGAAACCGTAGACAAGCTGAAAACAGCCAGTACCGCCAAAAAGCCCGCAGCCCAGGCCAAACCCACCGGCAAGGCCCAGGCTGACGCGAAAGAGGGTGATAAGCCCGCTGCAAAACCGGCCAAAACCGGCGACATGCGCGAAATTTCACGCAGCGCCAAGGCCGAGGTTGCGCCGTCCAAGCGCCAAGCGGCCAAGAAAGCCGAGGAAGCGGCCAAGGGTGATGCCGTTGCCGCCCCGCGTAACCGCGATGCCGAAGAACCCGGCCCGGTAGCAACCGTTTTCCCGGTTGCCACGCCAGCACCGGCAAAGGCTCCGGCCTGGCTCGATAAGGTCGCTAAGGGCGAAGCCTTGCAAGGGGCCGACGAGAAGGAACGGGCCACGCTGGAAAAAACGCTGCGCGGATTTTTCGACGCGGGCGCGAAAGCCCCGGAATGGGTAGCCGCGGTTTCCGAGGGTATCCGTCAAAAAGACTATGACGATTCTGCTATGGGTAGGTTAAAATTGGTTGCATTTTCAGCAGGCTTTGCCAAGTCCAACGAATTCAACTTGAAAACGGTGATCGACAGGGCAAAGAACCTTTAATACCCTATAAGGTATGGCCCTTAAGAAACGCTTCTATTACTCGCAGAATCAAATGCAGGCGTCCGACTTTGACCGGACGCTTGCCTTTACTCGTACCCGCGAAAACACCCAAGCTATTGCCCGTGATTATCTCGTTCACCGGCATTCCCTAGACACCATTACCGCGAAGTTTGACACCACAAAGCAAAACGTCTTTCGCGCCGTCACAAAGCTGACAGAAGATGCACAAGTAGCCCAAGAAACCATTGCCAAAATCAAACGGGTTTTCAGCAAGCTAAACATCAAAAAAAACCATGAGGCCGCACGGGAGTTTTTTTTCACATCTAAGAGCCTGGCCGAGATTGCCAAGCAGGCAGGCATAAGTACCGACGATGTTTTAAAAGCCGCTCGATGTACCATTACGCGCCACGCTCTGTACGTAGACAAGGACGCAATTAAACAGCGGCAAGCCACGTTCAAGAAAATTCTTCCGTATGCCAGGGCAGGGGAGAAGTCCATTCAAATTTGCTACGACCATTTTGTTATTCAGGACTCATTGACAGTAATTGCAGAAAGGCACGAAGTCACCAAGCAAAATGCCTACAACATCATCAAACGGTTTGAAGAAGCACAAGCCCGATACGAGGCTGAAAACCCACCCAAGGCCAAAAAGATCAAGGCATCAAAAACCTAACCCGGGGCCATTTCCCTATCGGGAAACCGCGCTATCGTGCTTCGCAAAAATACCCGCCATGAGCGGGTATTTTCCTATCGGCTTCTATCGTTCTCTATCGACTTGTCCGAGGTCAAAACCGTTTCAGCTACCGCCAGATATTCGCGGGGCGAACACAGAAAACGCGCAAGGCGCGTAACCTAAGCCTTTGGCTGCTGAACCTTACGCAGGACACACGCAAGGCGTGGCCCATGCGCAGGGTGCTGTACCCAGCACCCGAATGCTTGCGCGTTTTGTGTGCCCGTTCCAGGGCCTAACCATCGGCACATTGCCCGCGCCGCCTATCGCTAAACCAGACACCAGCCGCGCCAGGCATCAAGGGTGCGCCCTTTGGGCCGCGTTGCGCCCTTGACCCCCGGCTTTATCGGCTGGCGTTCTGACGCGATATACCGGCACCGCGCTCAATGCAACCGATGTTCTTAGGAGGTATCACCATGACCGTTCACACCGCGCAAGCAAATAATTTTTCAACTCTACCGGACTCGGCTTATGCCCCGATGTTCAATGATTCGATGTTTGAAAACCGCTTCGCAGTAAGCGGGCCGATCCTGGCCCTATACAAGGCCAATTCTGATTTGATGCAAAGGCAGGCCGCAAAGCGTAGCCGGTGGCTGGCCGTGGTCGCTTATGTGAAGAAGCACGGCATTACGGGTGCGGTACTTTGCGCAGATCGTGGGCGCTGGGCTGTTATCACGCCAGACGTACAAGCCGGGTTCTATCGGTACAGTTGTTTTGACGCGCAGGGATTTTTCGCGCACGGCTCATACAACACCGCAGAGCAAGCATTGATAGCTGCTTTTGACATGGGATACCGCTGCATTGACAGGCCGGAAATACTCGATGAAATGGCGTTGCTAGAGTGGTAAATAAGTGTACTTTTGTGTTGACTTAGCGGGCTAATTCCTGCATACTTTAATGGCCTGGCGATCCGTTCTGATCGCGGCTTTTTTCCATCCAAGGAGCATTTATGTTTTCAATCAACAAGGTGATTTTGCAGGGCAACGTGGGCAGCGATCCCGAATTGCGCAAGCTGGACGGAGGCCGCGCCGCGCTGTCTCTTTCCATTGCGACTAGCGAATCATGGAAAGACAAGACGAGCGGAGAGCGCAAAACCCGCACAGACTGGCATCGTGTCGTGTTCTATGGGCGCTTGGCTGAAACCGTGGCCGAGTACGTTAAACAGGGCGATTTGCTTTATGTGGAAGGCTTGCAGCGCAGCCGCGACTATGAGGATTCCCACCAGATTTCGCGCACCATTACCGAAGTCATCGCGGACAAGTTCAAAATGTGGTCAAAAACGCGCAAGGGCGAAAGCCAGGGCGAAGGTGAACCCGCCGCGCAAGGCGCAGCCAGCCCCGAGGATGAAGGTCTTGATATTCCATTCTGACACTCATAGGCTACCGGGCAAGGTTGAAAGACGTTGCCCGCGCTGCAATTGCCATGCGTACCATTGGTTGACTGAAAACGGTACACCATCGGCAATCAAAAATACCAAGCTGCACACCGCTACTTGTGTCAATTGCGGCCATTCATGGCCTTGCCGGGTACTTGCGAAAGACCGCTAACCGTTAGGAATGCTTATGTTGAAAGATTTTTGGTATCGCAACAGGATCGGCCTCAATATCGTTGCCGCGCTTTTGCTTATTGCTGCAAGCGGCCTGGTGATGAAGGTTTTTGACACGCCAGAGCAAAAAACGTTAAGCCCTGGCGAACTGCAAACCGCAATAGATAACTGCTATGCGGCAGGAGGTGCGCCGACCCCCATATACGACGACAAAGACCCTACCCGCGTCTTTTCCCTTGAGTGTCCAAAACCCCAATAAGGCAGTGGAAATGAAAATACTGAATCAAGCCCAAGCGGAAGCAATTTACGGGGCCATTTGCGCGGCCAACAATATTAGCGGGCGTGTCAAGGTCAAGTTTGACCAACGGGGCGACCATGACTATACGCTGGCTTACGAAGGCGACTACGGCGGCATAACCGTTAGGGTTATTCGCAACAGGCTTGTAAAGACCCGCGAGGATTTCAAAACACAGGCTGACTTCGCTACTAACTACGGGCTGGCCTGATTGGCTTAGTCCGCACCGAAGGGGAAACGTATGAGCGAATACCAATATGAACAGCAAGATCAGCAAACCGAGGTCTATACCAACAGCGCAGCGGTCGAGATTCAAAAGGAATGGCGCTGGGTGAACCGTTTGCCGGGGTACGGTGGCGAATATAGCCAGCAGATCAATGAAATGGCCCAAGACTATCAGCAGGCCGTGAACCTTGAGATTGAAGCCTGGCGCATTCGCAACGGGCAAGAGCCTGGCGCCGATGGTACGTTGGATATATCCGCGCAAGATCAGGCCGAGGCGCAATCTTTGCGGGCGCAGGCGCACGAACTGCGCATTGAAAGCGTGAACAGGGCAGGGGCTATTGCTCAATCCATTAAATCGCGCTGGAACGAG
>Ga0265293_10002402_pt1 | contig 37836 bp, 40 predicted proteins | sample Munlanlewell138R_FD_192505 | JGI IMG/M metagenome (GOLD analysis project Ga0265293, IMG submission 192505) | Leachate microbial communities from a municipal landfill in Southern Ontario, Canada - Leachate well 138R | ecosystem: Engineered > Solid waste > Landfill > Unclassified | place: Canada... | reverse complement strand
TAATGCACCAGCTTTTTTAGCTTTTTCATATGTGATTTCAAAATGTTCTACTGGCTGCACTCGACACACCCCCTTCGATACATACTATGCGGTGGCTCAATAAGGACTGCCCTATTAGTTTGCATTTGATTTTCCTCCCACTCTGTCTAATCCTGGATAATACAGGAAATACCAGTGCCATTATCGAATAAAAATTAATAAAGTCTACACTACCGAACCTTCCACTTATCGTGGAGTTTTTGATTAAAAAAATATTCTGGCTGTTCTTTGAGCGCAATAGCTATTTGTTGAAGCTCCGTTGTAGTAATAGGACGATTACCATTCTCTTTCATGTTGTAACCAGAAATACTGATTCCTAAGGTTTTAGCTATATTCTTTTGAGATATTCCTTTATCTTTTCTTATATTTTTTATTATTTCATTTATATGCATTTTTTCTTCCCCGTTTCACTTTACGTGTAATTATATAGTTATTATAAATTCACTTTACGTGTAAGTCAACTATATATTTTTCTTTTTTGTGGAATATGTTTAACATATAGTGAAATATTGATATCATTAACTCAAAATATATATAGATAAGAGGGCTTATACTATGAGTTCTTTAGGTAAACGTTTAAAAATACAAAGAGAAAAAAGAGGTTGGTCGCAATTACTTGTCGCAGAAAAACTTGATATTGCTAATACCGTATTATCTAATTATGAAAGAGACTACAGAGATCCTGACACCGAAACATTAAGTAGGCTAGCTGATTTATATGAAGTTTCAGTTGACTACCTTCTAGGGAGAACTAATAATCCTTCCCTTGTTGCAAAAGATTTACCAATAGAAATTGATTTGTCACCAGAAAGCGTAGAAGAACTGCGAAAGTTTGCCGAATTACTTAAAATTAAGGATATGTCAGATAGAAATAAAAATAATAATGAGAGACAATATGTTTCACGCAACGAAAATTAATAAATGAACTACGAAAACGACGAAGGAAAATTATTGGCGATTTAAAAAATAGGAGGAGTGACTGAATTGCTAACAAAACGACTGGTATGTATAAATATATTAATACTAAAAAGCAAAATATTATCTACTTAACAAAAACGACCTCTAGCATTAAGAAGTCGTTTTTGTGCTTTATATAGGTTTGTCGAATTATGTCGAAGTGTGTCAACTTATGATATGCGAGGTGTCTAATGGAAGATTTGCGGAAAAAAGCTAAAGAGTTTAGAAATAATAAAAAATATGATCTTTCTATTGATCTTTATCAGCAAATTTTTAAACCAAATTCAGATAAGTGGATCGCTTGGGAATATGCAGATAGTTTGAAGAGAACTTTACAAATAGATGAGGCTATTATCATTTCTAAAAATACATATTTAAATGATCCTAACTTCAAGTTCAATAATGATTTACTAGCTTGGTTACTATTTGAGAAATACTTTAAAAACATTAAAGAAAAATATACACTTTATGAGACTCAACACCTTTACGAAATATGTCAGTTCATTATTAAAATTGTTCCCCAAACTGACACTTCACCACTTACAAAAACAATTATTAAAACGTCAAAAATATTGATACGGCAAAGATTATATGAACAAGTAATAAGTATAATAGATTTTATCGATTTAGATCTATTATCTGATGAACCAAAAATATATGAAGATTCTAACAAAAAGCAAAAACAATATCAATCTGAGAAAGAGGCCATCTATATTTATAAAAGTAAAGCTTTATTACGCTTAAACAAGCTAGAAGAATGTATTAGTTGCTGTAATGATGCACTAAATTTTGTTAACACATTCCACCATGATAATGACATATGGTTACAAGTTAGAATAGCCAAATGCTTTAGTAAATTGGGAAATATAGATGATTCATTTTCCAGATTACATGAGTTATCCATAAAGCATAATCATTGGTATATATATTACGAAATTGCAAAAATCTACTTATTAAAAGAGGATTTTACGACTGCCCTACATTATATGTACAGAGCCGCAGTAAGCTTGGATCCACCTAAAGTAAAAGTAACTCTATATTTTGATATTGCGAACATCTTAGAAAAAATAGGAGATACCTATAATTCTAATTTACACGCACAGTTTGTGGTAAACACTAGATTAGAAGAAGATTGGAATATACCAGATAAATTAAGAAAATTAGTAAATAAAATAGATGGACCAGAAATAAATGGACCGATTAAGCTACATTATTTAAATAATTTTTGGATATCTAAAATTCATGAATTTACTGGTACGCATAACGGGGTTGTATCAAAAATACATCCGAATGGTAAATTTGGTTTTGTGCAATCAGATAAAGGAAGCTATTTTTTTAAAACATCTTCATTTTTTGAAAAAAGAAAAGTTTCAACTGGAGATCGAATACGTTTTTGTATTATTGACTCATATGATAGGGCAAAAGATAGATTTACTAAAGAAGCTGCGTACATTACCATTGACACTTAGTTATAGTAGATATACAATAAAAAATTAGCATATAGGAGTTGTTGATATGGGTAAAAAGAAATATTATGCAGTTAGAAAAGGATACAAAACTGGAATTTTTGAGAACTGGGAAGACTGTAAATCTCAGACACAAGGTTTTTCAGGAGCCGAATACAAAAGCTTTCCAACATTAGACCAAGCTGAAAAATTTTTAGGTATTAGCAATGAAACTAAAAACGATACAACTAATAATATTAAAATTAACTCAGAGGCTGTTGCGTATGTTGATGGAAGCTACAATGATCAGTCTAAAGAATTTTCATATGGTGTAGTTTTCTTTCATAATGATATAGAGAAGCATTATGTAGAGAAATTCAATTCTACTGATTTGGTATCAATGCGTAATGTGGCAGGAGAAATTAAAGGTGCAGAAAAAGCTATGAGGTTATGTATTGAAAAAAATATAACTTCTTTGGACTTATATTATGACTATGAAGGAATTGAAAAATGGTGTACCGGCTCTTGGAAGGCTACTAAAGTTGGAACTAAAGCATATGTTTCTTTTTATTCTAGTATTCAAGATAAATTAAAAGTGAATTTTATTAAAGTAGAAAGTCATTCAGGAGATAAATATAATGATTTAGCAGATGCTCTAGCTAAAAGTGCTTTAGGTCTCGGAGATGCTCCTTCTATAGTGCACCAAGATAATGGTATTACTGCTAACAATATAAAATACAACGATTTAATAGCAATTATAGACATACTAAAGGAAGAAAGCAAAAATGGACTTACCGTGGCAAGTGATGATGTTCCTTATGGTAAGCGTTTTGAATTAAGTATTAATGACCCTTCAAAGCAACGACTATTAATAACCCATTATACTGATAAAGATAAAATTTGGATAACTGGAAAAAAAGAGGATCTATTTAATGCATTCTCTAGTTATATTATAGAATTATTAGAATTCGAAGAAGTTCCTGTTTTTCTAAATACAGTTTTTGATATTAAAGTTGATACCGATTTAGTCGAAATTGAATATAATAAATATCTGCCCAATGCCAATAGGAAGTTACCTGAAAAAATGAAAAATTATCTGCATCAAGCTGTATATAATTTACAAATTAGTGGCAATATGTATAATGCAACTTTCTTAGTAGAACCAGCAATAAGGCCCTTAGAAGGATTTTTGAAGTTCGTACAGAAGAATAAGGATATTCCTATTCGATATATTAACGATAGCCATGATTCTTTTTTTGTTTTCGAAAAGAAAAATAACAAGTACATTTTAAAAAATAAATTTGTTAAAAAAGACCATTCTAAGGAGTTTCTCGAATGTCTATGTGAATGTTATACTCACTACCATAATCACAGACATACATTAAATCATTGGGACGATTCAACAGAACCCTTAGATACAACTAGAGTAATCAATACTCCAGCAGAAGCACACACTCTAATCAAAGATACTCTAAAAGCAATAGACAATTTATGTATATTTATATGAACTAACAATTTGAAAGAGGTGGAAATATGAATAACTACAACATAAATTTCCTAAAATGCAGTGATTACTCTGCATTAGTAATTTTGTGTAATTCAGATTCCCCACTTCAATATTTAGAAGATATAGCTACAGACTTAAGAGATAATTTAATTGAAGGTAACATACTAATTGATCAAATATTGCATAGCGGGAATAACGAGGAAAGATTCATTGAATGTAAATTCGATCAAGGCATGTTTACTCGAAATTCTTTTAAATTTGTTAGAATTCCTAAAGATTCAGAATTCAGAAAGAAAACATGTAACTTTTTATCCGAAACTTCTCTAATAGAATATTCTATTTTAAGTTCAATTCAGAAGAAAATGATTAACAAAGGAATTTCTATTTAATAGTATTAATAATTTTAGCCAGATACCATATGGTATCTGCTTTTTTGTTTTCAACTTTCGACAAACAATGTCGTATTTTGTCGAAAGTTTGTTCTAATTTTGCCAAGAAAATGTTGTAAAATATATATAATAGAATATACATTCTAAGGAAGTGTTATAAATTGTACAAAATGACGCATCTAGAAGACTGGATCACAACAAAATACAAAAATATCGGTATATCTAGACTTTCAAGAGAACAGCAAAAAGAAGAATTTTTTCCATGAGCTTTGCCACTTATTGCTTCATTGCGGTAAACAATTTAAGATGCGTAGGGCTTTTATGGAATTACAAGAGGCACAAGCTAATACATTTGTTCTGTATGCATCTATGCCCTACTTCATGCTAGAACAGTTTGATTTAAGTGATTCGAATATTGTTTATACTTTATCAGAAACTTTTACCGTCACAGAATCTCTTGTTATGAGAAGATTAGAACAGATTAAGAATCGTATATTGATATATAGGGAATCAAAGGAGTTGTATGTTAGTGAGAGTCGCAATATATATACGTGTTAGTACAACGGAACAATTTCAAGAAGGCTTTTCAATTCCAGCTCAACGCGAAAAGCTTATAGCTTTTTGTAAATCACAGGATTGGACTATTGTCGCAGAATATATTGAAGAAGGAGTATCGGCTAAGGATACTAATAGACCTGAATTGCAAAAGCTATTAAAAACTATAGAAAACGGTGAGGTTGATGTTGTCCTTGTTTATAAACTTGACCGTTTAACACGTTCAATTTTAGACCTCTATTCCCTGCTGCAAACATTTGATAAGCATGATGTTAAATTTCGCTCAGCCACTGAGGTGTATGACACGTCAACAGCAATCGGCAGACTATTTATTACACTAGTAGCAGCACTTGCTCAATGGGAGCGTGAAAATCTCTCTGAACGTGTTGCAATGGGTATGGAGCAACTGGTTCTTACAGGACATCGAGCTGGTGGAAAACCGCCTTTTGGTTATATGCAAGATCCGGACAATAAAGAAAAAAACGAAGTTTTAATTCCCCACCCTGTTGAAAAAGAAATCGTTAAAGAGATATTCAACTTATACATTAAAGGTAAAGGTGTAAGAACGATATGTAATATGCTCAATAAGCAAGGTAAATTGACTTCTACGGGGTCTAATTGGACTGGTAGACCTCTTATCTATGTATTAACTAATCCTGTCTATATTGGTCAAATAAGATGGGGTAAAAACAGAGAAACTGCTATAGTTTCCGAAGGTAAACATGAGGCTATTATTGATATTGAAACTTGGAAACATGCCCAAAATGAATATAAACGTCGTGAGAAGGTTGCACCCCGTTTCGCTACTGGTAGTTATCCTTTTAGTGGTCTATTGATATGCGGCCATTGTAAAAAGCCTATGACCGTCATACAGGGCAACAAAACATATCCATATAAGCTATATATATGTAAAAATAAAGAATGTCCACAAATACAAATTCGTATGGATGTGCTAGAGGAAATATTTTTAGAACACCTATCTCTAATTATTGAAAATGATTGGCAGATTGATGTTAAGGATGTAACTAGTGATGAAAAACAATTAAAAAATATAAAGGATAAAATTAAATCAATAGATAAGAAGCGCAAACGATGGTTTGATTTATATGAAAACGAATTAGTAAGTATTAAGGAGCTTAAAGAAAAAACATTAGATATAGCAAAAGAAAAAATGGAATTAGAAGAAAAAGAACTGAAGCTAGTAGAGAAAATTCAACAATCTCAGTTCATACCATCTGCTGATCTTCTTAATCAGTTGGTCAAAATTGATGAACTTTGGGATGTTTATAACGAAGAGGAACGTAAGCAACTACTAAATATATTTTTTAGTAAGATCGAACTGCATCTATTACCTGAGTTTTTAAACATTAAACGTGTCGGAAAATCAGTAAAAGGCTTAAGAACAAAGGTTAAACATTACTTAAAGCTATATCCAAAAATATAGCTTTAATGCTGTTTGCTATAATACGGATTACCTTGTGCATCACTATAAAATAAAGCAGTACGATGATCAGCATAATGTCCACCTAATCCTGCTCGCTTCATTTCATCTGCTGTAGCATCTTTAACTAGTTTATATACTAATGTTGCAATTATCTCTAGGTGTGCTAATTCTTCAGTTCCAATATCCGTTAATAATGCTTTTGCTCTTTCATTAGGCATTGTATATCGTTGATTTAAGTATCTTAAAGCTGCCGACAATTCCCCATCGGGTCCACCATATTGAGTAATGAGGAATTTTGCCATCTGTAAATCGCATTTTTCTACATGAACAGGTATTTGTAATTTTTTTTCATAAATCCACACAGTAATTTTTCCTCCTTTAATTTTCTATACTATACTTCCCAAGGCCAAGGTGTCTTTACCCATTCCCATGGATACTTACTCGGAAATTCACCATAAGCAAATAATGCTCCATGTTCCATTTGATATTGTGTTCTTAATACATTTAGTTTTTCCGAAAGAACATTATATTGACAAACCGCTCTTCTATCCGTTGGATACATATCCAAATAAAGCGTTAGTTCTACTAAAGCAAATTGTAGCTCTTGAATTTCTTTTAACATCTTATCTTTTGGTACTTTTTTGCATAAAGAAGTTGCAGTGTTATTCATACTTGAAAATCCTCCGTTCATTTATATTAGACTTTTAACTATAGCCTAAGATAATCTATTCCTATAATTTTCAATTAGTAGCTTGTATATAATGAAATGGGCATAGGCAAATACATATTTAATTTTAATTTTATTGAATAATGGGAAAGATTTTAATAAGAGTAAGATACTAATTTTTTCATAATAATAGTTGATTTTTTGTTTTCTTATGATTATTGTAAGCTTAACGATATTAAAGGAGTGGTCTTATTGATTAACAAGACACGAGATATATTATTGAAAACGTCGCCTTTTAATAAGTTACCAAAAAGTGTAATAGACAATTTAGTAAATACTGCACATTTTGAAACTTTTGCAGAATATGAATTTGTTTTTCGCGAAAAAGAACCATTAAATGATGTTTATATTGTTATTGATGGAATGGCTATGGCAATATTGACAATGTCTAGTGGTGAGGAATCTGTAATTGAATTCTTTCGTCCTGGTAATTTCTTCGGAGAGGCTGCAGCAATGGCCGGTTCCATCCCCCCCATATCTGTACAATCAGTTCAGCCTTTAACTTGTCTAGTAATTAGTCGACACATGTTAAGTGAACTAATACATAACAGCCCTGCATTTTCTGAAGAAATGACTCGAACTATTAGCGAGCGATTGTTAAAAATATATCGTGAACTACATGAAGAAATCTCACATCACAAACATGGGATAGAAACAATATCATTAAGAAAGAAAATCGGAGAATTCATGACTTCTCCAGTATTGACTTGTCCAGCTACTGCAAAAATAACCGAAATTGCAAAGCTGTTTTTGGAACATAAAATTAGTTCAATAGTGGTTACTAAAAAAGATGAAACCATTCCAATTGGAATAGTTACTGAGTCAGATTTAATTAAAAAAGTAATTGCAAAAGAAATGGATATAAATAAAGTATCTGCGATACAAATAATGGGACACCCATTACATTTAATAGATACAAATGATTATTATTATGATGCTTTGCTTAAAATGGTGCAAAATCACATTAAGCACCTTCCCGTTATCGAAAATAATAATTTAATAGGAATTGTTACCGTAAAAGATTTAATGAAGGCGCAAAGGGTAGGTACATTATCAATAGTTGATAGCATCGAAAAGCAATCAACTATTGAAGGACTTACAAAGGCAAAGACAGAAATTGATAAAGTTTTAGAGGCGTTAATAAACGAGCAGGCACCAGCTCATGACATTAGTACTATAATAACTGAATTTAATGATCGTCTTACTAGAAAAATCATAAAAATATGTGAACAAGAAATGATTAACGAGGGACTAGGACTGCCACCAACTGATTACTGCTGGTTATCATTAGGATCTGCAGGACGTCAAGAGCTGATATTTCATTCATATCAAAAAAATGCAATATTATATAATGACCCACCTCCAAATCGTAATACTGACTTTGATTTATATTTCCAAACTCTTGCAGACAAAGTAGTAAACGGTTTAGAAAAATGTGGATTCCCTAAATGCGCTCTAGGAATTACAGCTCAAAATTCCAAATGGCGACTTTCATATAGTAAATGGATACAGACAATTAACGGTTGGGTCAACAGTAACAATCATGAGGAAATAGCTAAATCAGTTAATATGCTGGATTTCCGCTTTCTATATGGCAAAAAGCGAATTGCAGAAGATCTACGTTACCATATTCTGAATACAATTAAGCCTGCTACTATGTTTGTTCACTACTTAACAGTACAAGAACTAAATAAAGTTATTCCGCTTGGTATTTTAGGAGAAATTATTACACCAAATAGTAGGCACGGACTATTAGATATTAAGATTGATGGATATTTGCATATTGTCAACTGCATCCGTTTATTCGCATTAAGATTTGGTGCAGAAACAACATCAACATTTAATCGTATTGATGAATTAACGGAGTTAGGTCACTTTTCAAAATATGAAGCAAAGAAATATAAAGAAGCATTTGATATACTTTTGTATTTTTCTATAAAAAGTAATATTAATAAAATTAAACAAAACAAAAAATCGGATAACCTAATTTCTATTATTTTACTTGGTAAAGATGATCAAGAATTATTAAAAGAAGCATTATCCATAACACAAAATTTGCAATTAAAAACAAAAAGTTTTTTGATTACATCCTTTAACAATGAAGATATATCTAATTAAATTGTTTGAAATAGAATGGGAGGATTTAAAATGCGTATTAAATTATATAATATGATGGAAAGCGTTGTGAAAGAAGCATTAGATGATATTATGAAACAAAATGATAGTTTCTGTAAATGCGAAGAATGTCAAATAGATATTATAGCAATTGCACTTAATCATCTCCCTCCCCAATATGTTGGTACAAGGAAAGGTGAACTTTACTCAAAACTAAACACTTTATCAAATCAATTTTTGAGTGATGCATACCGTGAAATCACAAAAGCTATCGAGATTGTAAAGACAAAACCAAACCACGAAACAAGCCCTATATCATAGGGCTTGTTTCATGGTAATAATTTTTTAGTGATTCATTTACAGATTGCAATACAGTGCTTATATTTCCTCTAACAATAAGATCTGCGTTGCTATCCATTATAGTCTCTTCATTATTAATAATACATAATTTCGCTCCGGATTGCTTAGCTTTAAGCGGAAGTATATTTGCTGGAGACACTTGTAAAGACGAACCAATAGAAATAAATAAATTACACCTATTTGTTTCAAAGACAGCTTTTTCAATTGCTGTCTTAGGTAATGACTCTCCATAAAATACAACACACGGGCGTAACCTACCACTACACTTCAAACAATTACTTTCAATTTCATTGATATTTTCATATTCTTTGCGGCAACCTAAACAACGTTGCTTCGTAAGTGTTCCATGCAGTTCAATAACATTATTTGAACCAGCCATTTGATGAAATCCATCTACATTTTGCGTTATAATAGCGTCAACTAGTCCATCTTTTTGCCACTTAGCAAGTATTTCATGACCAATATTAGGTTTATATTGTTGTAAACGAATAATTTGATCACGATAAATATCAATAAATCGCTCAAAGTTTTCATTCAAAACATTTGTTGTTGCTACATCTATCTGATTCTTATTCCATAATCCATTAGATGATCGATAATCTGGTAATCCTGACTCTGTACTTATGCCTGCACCAGTAAATATTGTAGTTATATTGGATTTTTGTATCAATTGTGCTAGAAGCTCAATATCAGTCATTTTACCCACCTTATTTAAATTCATCTATACTACAAAATGAATATATTTATTTATATTTTATCATTATAATAAAAAATATGTAAAGTGATATGGTTTTATATTTTGAAATAAGTAATTATCCATGGTATATTCATTTTTATCTATAGGAGGTAATATAATGTGGGGAGATAAACTATATCATACTTGGAATTATCATCTTCGTCAAAAATTCGGGAATAAAATTTTCAAATTACCTTTAGATGCCGGCTTTTCTTGTCCTAATAGAGATGGGACAATAAACACTCAAGGATGCATTTATTGCAGCAATAGAGGCTCTGGCGATTTTGCTGGAAACGCTGAATTTAATTTAGAAAAGCAATACTTACAAACTAAAGAAATGATGCATAAAAAATGGCCTAACGCCAACTATATAGCATACTTTCAAGCATTCACTAATACATATGCATCAGTTGATGTGCTACGCAAACTATACTATCAGGCTCTATCATTTCCCGGTGTGGTCGGATTATCCATTGCAACCAGACCCGACTGTTTATCTGAAGATGTATTACAGCTGTTAGAAGAAATTAATAGTAAAACATACCTTTGGGTTGAATTAGGCCTTCAAACTACTAACGATGATACCGCAAAATTTATTAATCGAGGTCATACTTATCAATGTTTCCTAAATGGTCTAAATAAACTACAAAAGAGAAATATTCAAACGTGTGTTCACATTATTTATGGGCTACCAAATGAAAATAAGCAGGATATGATAAAAACAGCAATGGATATATCTGAATTACCAATACAAGGTGTTAAAATTCATCTACTTCATATACTAAAAAATACCCCATTAGCAGCATATTATAAACATAACCAATTTATGTTGCTAGAGTTAACAGATTACATCGAATTAGTAGTTGATACATTGGAAATTCTGCCTGAAAATGTAATCATACACCGCTTAACTGGCGACGGCCCAAGAGAATTATTGATAGCTCCACTATGGAGCTTAAAGAAATGGGAAGTTTTAAATGCTATAGATAACGAATTGAAACGTCGCTCTACCAAACAAGGTACTAAAAGAAAATAATTATTGTTGCATAGCATAAAAAACAATAATACAATATAAATTATGTTCTATTATAATATTACATATAGAGAGGGCGTTTTTAGTAATTATGAACAACCTGTTAGACAAGGTCAGCAAACTTGTTGACTCGAAGACAGCACGAAAAAATTTGTCAGTTCCACAGTTAGTTGAAATAGCCATCCAAAAAGGTGAAGGTGTATTAACAACAACAGGTGCATTCAGTACTTGTACAGGCAAATACACCGGTAGATCCCCTAAAGACAAATTTATAGTAGATGAACCTAGTGTGCATAATAAGATTGACTGGGGTACTGTAAATAAACCTTTTTCACCTGATAAATTCGAAAGTTTATACGAAAAAGTATTATCATATTTATCAAATAAGCAACTGTATATTTTTGATGGATTTGGCGGAAAAGAGACCAAGTTCAGATTACCTATACGTGTAATAAATGAATATGCATGGCATAATCTATTTATTCATCAGCTTCTATGCCGTCCTACAAATGAGGATTTAGAATCCTTCAAACCTGAATTCACCATAATTTCCGCACCTGGTTTTCAAGCTAATCCAGAAATTGATGAGACAAATTCCGAGGCTTTTATTATTGTTAATTTCGATGAAAAGATTGTACTTATTGGTGGTACTGAATATGCCGGAGAAATGAAGAAAACAGTATTCAGTATTCTTAACTACATACTACCTCAACAAAATGTATTACCTATGCATTGCTCTGCAAATATTGGTAAGGATTCTGATGTTGCATTATTTTTTGGCCTTTCTGGTACTGGTAAAACAACTCTATCTGCAGATCCTAATCGTTTTTTAATTGGTGACGATGAACATGGTTGGACAGATAATGGAGTATTTAATTTTGAAGGTGGCTGCTATGCCAAATGCATCAATCTTTCACGAGAAACTGAACCACAAATTTGGGATGCAATTAAATTTGGTTCTGTTCTAGAAAATGTCGTAATAGATGATGCTAGAATACCTAATTATAATAGTTCAGAGTTAACAGAGAATACTCGTGCCGGTTATCCCATTGATTATATACCTAATGCAGTAAGCTCAGGTTCAGGTCAACATCCAAATGTAATTGTCTTTTTAACTGCTGATGCATTTGGAGTTTTACCACCAGTTTCTAAATTAACAAGCGAACAAGCTATGTACCACTTTTTGTCGGGATATACAAGTAAATTAGCTGGTACAGAACGTGGTATTACAGAACCTGAAGCTACCTTCTCAACATGTTTTGGTGCACCATTTTTACCATTACCACCAGTTATCTACGCTAAAATGTTAGGTGGAAAAATCAAAAAACATAATGTATCAGTATACTTGGTAAATACTGGTTGGTCTGGTGGCCAACATGGGATTGGATCTCGTATAAAATTAACATACACGCGTAACATGATTACTGCAATTATTGATGGAACATTAAATAATTGCAAATATACTACTGATGACGTATTTGGTTTTCATATTCCTACTAGCTGTCCTGGGGTACCCGAAAATATTTTAATTCCACAAAATACATGGTCGGATAATTTAGCATATAATATTCAAGCTAAAGAACTAGCAAACAGATTTATAAATAATTTCGAAAAATTCTCAGATATGCCCGATGACATTAAACAAGCAGGCCCAAGGATAATATTATAATTTCTCTTAATATATTTTTCAACAAAAACGAACGTGTTAGAGATGCTTTAGTACTGGCACCTACTAACTCGTTCATTTTTATCCTATTATTATTTTTTCAACGGGATAATTTATGTTTAATTGTTTATTATCATTCTTAGCTATTGACATTAAAAAGGCTAATATTCCAATTCTCCCCATAAACATTAAACCCATTAAAATAAATTTACTTCCAATAGTTAAACCTGCAGTAATTCCGGTTGATAAACCACAAGTACCAAAAGCTGATGTAACCTCAAAAATAATTTCTATAAATGAATATTGTTGCATTTCAAAAATACTAATAAAGATTATAGAAACCAAAATAAGCAATAGTCCAGTTACAAAAACAATAAAACTTTTTTGAATATCTTCTTCATGTAATCTTTTGCCAAATATATGTACATTTTTTTGACCTAATGCAAAACTTCGTATAACCATTATAACTGTAGTAAATGTTGTAGTTCTAATCCCTCCCCCTACGCTTGAAGGACTAGCGCCAATAAACATTAACAAAGCCATTATAAACAAAGTAGATTCAAACATACTCGATACATTAATTGTTGATAAGCCACCACTTCTTACTGTAACTGAATTAAAAAGACTCATAAATATCTGTTCATGCCAAGAAGTATCCTTCATTATTCCGTTATACTCACTTATCCATATGCCAATCACACCAAATAAAACCAATAAGAAGAATGTAACTAATGTTACTTTAGTAAATAGCGAAAATCTAAAATTATATTTATTAATTTTGGCATGAATATATGAATATAATTCAATAATAACCGGAAATCCTATAGCTCCCAAAATAATCAAAATCATTGTGCCAGTTTGAATTAAATAATCACCATAAAATCCTTGCATCGAATTGCCAAACACATCAAAACCACCATTTGTATAAGCAGAAATCGAATGAAAGCTAGCATAATATAAAGCTTCTTGTATATCAACATAATATCCCCTAAAATAAAAAATGCTAGCAAAAAAAAGTACACCAATTAATTCTATTATAATTGCAAAGCCAAATACAAGCTGCATAACCTTAACTAGCCCATTAAATTGATTACGATTTTGATCTACCATAATTAATTGTCGATAACCTAATCCAATGTTCTTACCTAATAGCATCCATACAAAAGTCCACAAAGTCATAATACCAATTCCGCCTATTTGCATGCATATTGCCAGAACAATAGACCCAAAAGTAGTAAATGTATCTGCTGTATTAGCAATTGTCAATCCCGTTACAGTAATCGCACTCACTGTGGTAAATAATATATCGAAAATAGACATATTTACATCTTGTTTAACTGCCCAAGGTAAACTTAGTAATGATGTAGATACAACTGTAGTCAATGCATATATTAACATGATAAATTGTGGTGGAGTTAAATCGATTTTTTTGACAAAAGGTATTTTTATAATCATGTTAACACCCCATAAATCATTATATAAACATGTTAATTACAAATTACTTGTTATTCTAGCCAGTATTGATGACCATCACTAATAATTTTTATAGTACCATACTCGTCTGTTCCATATACAGGTATCTGCATACCCTCTAAGCGATCTATTATATCAGAATGAGGGTGACCATAATCATTATCTATTCCAGCACTATAAATCGCAATTTCAGGAGCTACATTTTCCAAAAACCTCTCGCCTGATGAAGTTCTTGAACCATGATGCCCTAAGTGGAGAATATTAGATTTTATAGAGCGATTTGCATCAATAATTTTATTTTCCGTTTTTGTTTCAATATCACCTGTAAATATAATAGAAAAATCGTTATAAATAGCTTTTAAAGCAATACAGCCTTCATGAAAATCACCATTTAGTTTTTCTGGATTTAATACTTCAATTTCTAAAGAACCATAAGAAAAAGATTCCCCTGCTATTGGTTCATAATAATTTGCTTTAGATTCATAAATTGCATCTATAGCTTTCTCAAACGTCTTACTTGTATGTAAGTCACCACTCATCCATACTTCTTTTACAGAAAAATTATACAATATCTTATCAAATTGCCCAATATGATCAGAATGTGGATGAGTCCCTACTAATAAATCTATCTGTTCAATCCCGAGATCATTTAAAAAAGTTACTACATCGTCATTACGATAATCACCAGCATCTACTAATACAGTAAAATCTGACCCTTTTAACAAAGTAGCCTCAGCTTGTCCAACATCAATGAAGTATACCTCAATATTATTTAGCCTCTGCTTATTTGTAAATATACTAGAACATCCTGTACTAATAAATATGAAACCAACTACAATTATAATGCTTAAAATTATATTTATATGTATTTTAAACTTTACAATTCTATCTATAATCATAGGAGCCACTCTCTCCATTACTATTTTATTATTTTCATAACTTGTTTAAAAATATCACCTTTAGCTAGCTTCAACAATTCAAATAATACCATTTCTACTGTTGTAATACCAATTCCTTTAGAAATCATTTTCTCAATAGCAATTTTCTTATTATATTCCGTTCTTGATGATATAGCATCTGTAATTACTTCTACTTCATAACCATGTTCTATTAACTCTATAGCAGTTAAATATACACATATATGTGCTTCAACCCCAGCAACAAGTATCTGTTTGCGATTATATGATTCTAAAGTTGTAATAAATTGATTATTTTGACAACAACTAAATGTATCCTTCTCAATAGGATTATTATCACTAATACATTCTTTTATTTCTGAAACTGTGCTTCCCAGTCCTTTTGGATATTGTTCAATACTAATAATAGGAATGTCTAATACTTTAGCACCCTTAATAATAGTTTGAATGTTTTGAACTAGCTGTTCTTTTTTATCCATTACTTCTACTAATTTTTCCTGAGCATCTATAACTATTAATAATGTCTGTTCTTCACTAAGCATATTAACCTCCTACAAATTCATCTTAGTTTTCTACAAAACTCTCTAAATACCATAAAAAGCTTATATAGTCTCATAATTTCATTTATATATTTTTAATTAATAGAAAAGAGATCATACGATCTCTTTTCTATTAATTATTATCTAGTTGATGCTAACTTAAAGGTATTGCATCTGTAGGACAAGATTCTGATGCTTCTTTAGCACTCTCTTCCAAATTAGAAGGTACTGGATTTAATATGACATCTGCTTTCCCATCATCATTCCAATCAAACACCTCTGGACAAATATCAATACAAGATCCGCAACTTATACATAAATCTTGGTCAACGACTGCATTCATGGATATGATCCTCCTATTTTTTATTGACAAATATATTATGTCTGCAAATAGTTTTATCAATAACAATAATAACTATGCACTCATAAGCCTTCTTATAGTGTTTAAAATTCTCATGAAATATTGCGATTCTTCAAATATATGATGTAATAACAATTGAACAGTTTCATCATTTATTACCTTAGCCAGTTCAGCTAAAAGCTCCATAAACTCATTATTAATCTTTTGCGATTTCAAAGTTAATTTCCACCCTTCATCATACCATTCTGATAAAGGATACGGATAATACATATTACCAATACTAGTTCTTAGCTCTTCAGATTGTTTATTAATTTTCTTCCATTCTTTTCGCTTAATTAATATTTTATTTTTTATAGATACTGGAATTTCTGGAATGGTTTCTGTAATTACTATAGTGTGCTCGTATTGTATATTAGACCAAAAAGATATTTCATACAAAGCATTTAATAGCATTGGCGTAGTTACATTATACACGCAAACTCCTCCTTATAAAAGATATATATGATATTTCATATGTTATAAGGAAGAATTGTGTGCATGCCTAGAAAAAGAATTATAAATAATACCAAATACTTTGATAATTATCTATATTTTCTCCTCTGTTTTGTATTCTGTCTAAAAAGTCATCAATTGGTAAATCCACGTGCAAATATGGACTAATATCTTGTGAACTGTTATCCCAAGGATAAAATTCATATACTCTTTCACCTGTAGGAAGAATCATTATAACTTCATGGTCTTGTCCAGCTTTAAGATAATTCTTACCTAAACGTGGTATGTTAAAAACTGCTTCATCAGTACGTTCTAAACCTGGTGTTAATCTAGCTTCTTCTGCTTGTTCCTGAATTAATCTAGCGATAGGTATTCTATATTTTTTTGTTTCCTCTTTTCCTTTGGTATTAAATGTGTAATAAGGTTCTACTCCTATAGATCTAAGTGCTTTCCGTAATGCTACCATTTCAAATCTTCTCGCATTTTCAATTGTATAAACACTTTGATTATATACCGGTATCCCCCTACTCCTTAATTTTTGTACTGCTTCCATAGCTTCTGGTGTGATTTCATAAACATGTTCAAAATGAGTCATTACACATATTTCACGCTTGCCTGCTACATAGTAGCTTGATAATAAATCCACTAAATTTTCCGTAACTCTCATTGGCATAACAACCGGAATTCTAGTCCCAATTCGTATGCGTTTAATATGTTCAATTTCGCAAAATTTATCTAAAATCTTTTTCAATACACTGTCAGACATAATAGCAGGGTCTCCACCTGTTATAAGAATTTCAGTAACTTCAGGATGATTTTTATACCATTCTATCGCTTTGAATATTTTTGCTGGAGATGCTTGAGCATCTTCAGCAAGCACATCACTTATTTCCCAATTTCGTTGACAGTAAACACATATTTGCGAACATGTATTATATGGTTTAAATATTGATACCATTGGATATCTGCGAGTAATTAAATCTTCTGGAGAAGTGTCATTTTCGCCCATGAAATCTAACTCTTCAACACTTGCATCTTTACTAGTGGCTCTATATTCCGAATACTCTAAAGGTGGTATTACTTGAGCACGAGTTGCATGATCATTAATACGATTTGTTTCCTCATCCATTAGCATCGCATAGTAAGGCGTAATCCCAAATGGAAGTTTGTACTTTTTTGCTAGCTTAATTGATTTCAACTCTTCATCAGTAAGATTTATTACTTTACTTGCTGATGATACATCACGTATAACATTTCGACATTGCCATTTCCAACTATTCCAATCTTCCTCTGATGCATTAAAAATTGATAGAATTTTATTTTTATAGTTTTTTCTTTTTTCTATTACATCTCTCTCTAATCCAGATTTATATTTATTGATCCAATTATGAGATTCATGAGCAATATTATCTAAAATCACTGAGCGCTCTCTGGAAATTGTCCTATTAGGTAATGATTTTTCTTCATTAGCTGTGTTTATAGAGTATATGCCAGTTTCACCTTTCATACCAATAAACATACGTCTAAGATCTTTAATAAAAGCCTTAGAAATATTCAAATCAATATTCATAGACAATTTCCATATAGCCTCAACTGCACTGAATCCCATAAGTTGTTCACTTCGTTTAGAAAACATGTTTTTTAGAGTGTTAATACATTTTCTAGCTACCGATCGTTCCATTGGATGAGCATATTCTGTTGTATTAAGTGTCTTATATTCATAAAATAACACATACTGTAATATTACCACCCTTGCCTTTTCTATCGTTTCTGCTTGCTGTAAATCTTTTATCAACTTATTATTCTCGGTTAAAAAAACATTAATTTCTTTTTCTTTTCCCATCAGCATCCCCTCCGTAATTTTCACTGCCTTATCTCAACGCTGTTACTAATACTCCCACTATTTATGAACTCAAGTCTTCTTTATAATTGTATCATAAAAATCACTAGTACAAAAAAACGCATGCTATGAACATGCGTTTTTTATTATTTTATATTATTTTCAGCAAATACTAACATTCTTTTTCTTATTTTGGCAAAAATTACAAACATATTCACCTTCAGGCGCATCTTTAGAAAACAGAGAACTATGCATGATTTTCCCGCAATCTGGACACTTTGTATGTGTTGAAATGAGAGCAGACACTAAATAAAAGTAGAAAAAAAAGAAAGTCGATACAAAAAACGCTATTATAAGTCTTGTTATATCCATAATCACACACCCCTTAACTATCATATGAAGGGGTAAATATTAATATTACATAAACTGAAATGGATCCGTAGTTATCTCTGATGTAACTACTTCAACATCTAGACTATAATAATCAAATAATTCCTTAAGCTTCTTAGTAACTATTGGTACTATCAATCGTTCTGTATGATAATGTCCAGCATTTATCAGTATTAGCCCATTATCTGCAGCCCATTGTGCATCATGGTATGATACATCTCCAGTTAAAAATACATCAGCACCTTTTAATTTCGCTGATGACATAAGCTTTGCTCCACTTCCACCACATACAGCTACTCTTTTAATTGTTTTTTTTCTTATACCAGCAATTTGTAATACCGATAAGTTTAATGCTATTTTAACTTTATCAAAAAAATCACTTAATAATATAGGTTCCTTATAATTCCCAATCCTACCTATCCCATGTTCTTTTCCCATTTCTAAATTATAAATATCATATGCTACTTCTTCATATGGATGAGCAGCTAGCATTGCACTAATAACTTTTGTTTGAATGGTTTCGTCTATTATTGTTTCTAGCCGTATTTCATCTACTTCACTTACTTGTTTATAGTCTCCAATATATGGTGACGAACCTTCCAAAGGCATGAATGTTCCAGTTCCAGCTACATTAAATGTACAATGACTATATTTCCCAACAAAACCAGCTCCGGCATCGTTTATAGCATTTAATACTAATTGATGATGAGACTTTGGAACGAAAACAACTAATTTTTTATAATTATCTATTTTAGTAGATTGTAAAATATCAATTTCTTCTAAACCAATCGAGTTTGCTAGAACATCATTTACACCATCATTAACGATATCTAAATTTGTATGAGCAACATAAATAGAAATATTATTCTTAATAATTTTATTAATAAGATTACCTTCTGGGGAATCAATTATTATTTTAGAAATAGGTTTGTAAAGTGGAGCATGATGACAAAAAATCATTTGCACATCTTTGGAAATCGCCTCATCTACAACTTGCTCATTTACATCTAGTGTAACTAGTATCTTATTAACCAGAGCATTCCAAGTGCCTATTTGTAGACCTATTGGATCTTTTTCAAATGCTAATCTAGTAGGGGCTACCATTTCAAAAATATCTTTTATCATACACCTAGCACTTCCTTTATTTGATCTATCTCACATTGAATTTGTTGCGTTTTTTCTTGTATTGATAGTTCCATTCCTTTATCATTAATTTGTTTTAATATACGAATTCTTTTTTCTAGCTCAGATGACCATTTTTCATAAAATACCTGATTTTTCGTTTTTATTAAGATTGGTCCAAATTTCAATTCTGCTGATGTTAAATATATTTTTTCAATTGATGGTTCAGCAACTATAATTTCATAAATTGTATCATGTTCTTTTAGAATCTTTTCCACTGTTATAGTAAATGAATTCTCACATAACCAACTACGTAGATATGCTTCACTCCCCATCGGCTGCAATATCATTCGTTTGATAGATGATAATTTACTAAATCCTGCTGTTAATATTTCAACTATTAAATTCCCGCCCATACCTGCTATTGTTAATACAGTCGCTTCGTTGTCTCTAAGAACATCCAATCCATTTCCTAATCGAACATCAATAAAGTCTGCCAAACTTTGTTGCTCAACATGTGCTTTAGCGCGTTGAAATGGTCCAACATTCACTTCTCCAGCAATAGCTTTTTTAACTATTTTCTCTTTAGTTGCATATATCGGCAAATATGCGTGATCTGTGCCAATATCAATAAGTTCTTCACCTTTTGGAATATAATCTACCATAGATTTCAACCGCAAAGAAATTGGTAGCATTTTATGCCTCCATATTATTTTTATTTGAATAGTGAATATTTTTATACACTACATAAACTCCAATTAATAACATAACTGTTTTAATAACAATTGGCACCAGTAATTCATTAACTAAATCGCCTCTATATAACACACTAATTTCCGGCATAATAAAGTAAAATACACCTAATATTAATAATATAATACTATGCTTGTAATATTTCGGCGATTGATTAGTGCTATACGCAATCCATAGTACTATTAAAGAAAGTGGAATCCAATATGCTTCACTACTTAATATAGCATTATTAGTTACGTTGATTAACACAAAATAATTATAAACTAAACTTATACCAATTAGACTAGCAATAAATATTATCAAATGATTCAACCACAATGCAGTTACTAGCCAAACAATAAATACAAGCATAAATATCCCTAGCAATCCACTTGTTAAATTGCTATATCCTAGTTCTGAAACTACATATAAAACACAAAAAACCATTATCATTGAAGCAATATTATGCACAAGTAATAATACTATGGGATTATTACCTTTTATTTTATATATTATTAGACCTAAATAACTAATACTAGTAAAAAGAACAAGTAGCCCAATTTTATAAGTTAATGGGAAACTCTTAAAATTAAATAAGATGAATAGAATCACAGCGCAAATTAACATAGAGGCTATAGAAAATATAATTTTATTTATTGATAAATTTGGTTTATTATTCATAGAATTGTTAGTTGCAGGCACAGAATTACCAGCAGAATATAAATTTAATAGAAAATCACAATATTCTGCCGGTAACAGTTTGCTATGTCTCCACTTATTGATTTCATCGACTATAATCTTTTTTTCTTGATCATTAATGCTAATCACCCCTTATATAGAAAAAGCACTCATTTTGAGTGCTAATACTAGTAGGTTATTCTAAAAAATCCTTTAAACGTTTACTTCGACTTGGATGTCGTAATTTTCTCAAAGCTTTTGCTTCAATTTGGCGTATGCGTTCTCTTGTAACTCCAAAAACCTTGCCAACTTCTTCAAGAGTTCTTGTTCTCCCATCATCAAGTCCAAATCTAAGCCTCAATACATTCTCTTCACGCTCTGTTAAAGTATCTAACACATCTTCTAATTGTTCTTTTAATAATTCATATGCTGCAGCATCAGATGGTGCTAATGCATCTTGGTCTTCTATAAAATCTCCTAAATGTGAATCATCTTCTTCACCTATTGGAGTCTCTAAAGATACAGGTTCCTGAGCAATCTTCATTATTTCTCGAACTTTATCTGGAGTTAAATCCATCTCTTTTGCTATTTCTTCTGGAGTCGGTTCTCTACCTAAATCCTGAAGTAACTGTCTAGATACACGAATCAATTTATTAATTGTTTCAACCATATGTACTGGGATGCGTATAGTTCTAGCCTGATCGGCAATTGCACGAGTAATTGCTTGTCGAATCCACCAAGTAGCATAAGTACTAAATTTAAAACCTTTTTTATAGTCAAACTTTTCAACAGCTTTAATTAGTCCCATATTACCTTCTTGTATCAGATCAAGAAACAACATACCTCTACCTACATATCGCTTTGCTATACTTACAACTAAACGCAAATTAGCTTCTGCTAAACGTTTCTTTGCTTCCTCATCACCTTGTAAAATTCGTTTAGCGAGTTCAATTTCATCTTGTGCAGATAAAAGGGGAACTCTTCCAATCTCCTTCAAATACATTCTAACAGGATCATTTATCTTTATTCCAGGCGGGACGGAAATATCTTCTATAACATAATCATCGTTAGATTCCTCTACATCATCATTTGTGATATCTACACCTTGTTCATTTAAAAAATCAAAAAACTCATCAATTTGATCTGAGTCTTGATCATAGTTTGACAAACGGTCTAATATATCTTTATATGTTAATACCCCGCGTTTTTTCCCTTCTTCTAAAAGTTTTTGTTTTGCTTCTTCAAGGGATAACTCACCATTATTGCTTATCTCTTTATTTACCACAATAAATTCCCCCCTTCCTTGGAGTATTACTTACGTAATAATTTAATGTTTTTTTGTTTATCTTGTATCTTTTTTAGTAATTCGACAATCAATTCTTGTTTTCCTGTTTTTGTTGCAATTTCTAATTGACTTTGTAAATTTCGCATTTCAACTTCAATAGAATGCTTTTCAACCGTATTTATACAATCTTTAATTTTTTCTTCACTGAGAAGATCATCATCAATAAATTGAAATTGCATACTCGTTATTATTCTAATAACTTCTGGTTGCTCTTGAAAATCATCAAGTAATCTTGAAACAGAAGGTAATAAATTAGTATGATAATAGCTATATATTCTTGCCGCAAGCAAAGAATGCTCTGGCAATAAAAAATTACCTTTAATTTTATCTGCTAACAACTTGCCGAATTCCAAATTGTGAATCATTATCCACAAAATTTCTTGTTCAGCTTTTTGAAATGCAGGTACTATAGAATTGATATGGTTATGACTATGTTTTCCATAATTTATATGATTATTCCACCTTTTCTCGCGATTATTAACATTATTTGCTTTTTTTTGTTTTATACGATACTTTTCTAGCTCTTCACGTAATGAATCTACCGATAAATTAACTTCTTTACTTAATTCCTTCAATAAATATTCTCGTTTAGGCGATTGGTCAATTTCTCCAATTATATGCACAACCTCCATAGCATAATTCACCTTATCTTCGCCATTATCAAAGGAATATTTTTCTCTAATTAGCTGCGTTTGAAGCTGTACCTTTGATATTGAGTCATTAATAAGTTGTTCAAACGCCTCTATGGAGTTCGTTTTGAAATAATCATCAGGATCTAACCCATTAGGAAGTTGAGCAATCCCTACATTTAAATTCTCATTTTCAAGTATTGTTGTCGCCCGGAGAGCAGCATTTTTCCCAGCATTATCACCATCATAGACTAAAGCTATTTTCTCGACATTACGTCTTAATATTTTTGCTTGTTCTTCAGTCAAAGATGTTCCTAATGTCGCAATAGTATTCTTTATACCTTTCTGGTATGCAGCTATAACATCAATATATCCTTCAAATACGATTGCCTCACCTTTCATACGAATATCACTTCTTGCTCTATGAAGGTTGTATAATACACGGCTCTTATTGAAGATAATAGTATCACTAGTATTAAGATATTTAGGTTCTCCCGAACCAATGATTCTACCGCCAAATGCTATAACTTTACCCTGACTATCCCAAATGGGAAACATAACTCGATTTCTAAAGCGATCAAATGCTTGATTTTTATTACGTGTTATAAGTCCAGCAGCAACTAATTCATCTTCAGAAAAACCACGTTTACTCAGAAACTTCAATATAGTATCACTATTACTTGGTGCAAATCCTAGCTTAAATTCTTCAATGACTTGCTTTGAAAAACCTCTATTATATAAATATTCTAATGCATGATTTCCCATTTCTGTTTCTAATAAAATATATTGATAAAATTTACTTGCGAGCTCATGAGCTCGCAATAATTGATTACGCATATACAATTCATTACTGTTATCTTCTTGAAATAATATATTAATTCCTGCTTCATCAGCTAACTTTTTTACAGCTTCTATAAAACTCCATCCTTCGATATTCATTAAAAAGCTGTAAATATTCCCGCCAGCACCACAACCAAAACAGTGAAATATTTGTTTATCGGGTGAAACAGCGAAAGATGATGTCTTTTCAGAATGAAAAGGACACAATCCAAAATATGTGCGTCCTTTTTTCTTTAATTCAATATATCGACTAATAATTTCAACAATATCAAATTTTGATCTAATATTGTCTATTTCTTCATTCGGAATTCTTTCTATCGTCAATATAATACACCTCTACTTCTAGGGTATTATCTATTCGCCATTTAAAATAGATTACCTTCTTTTTTTATGCAATTTATTAATTCAATTAATTTAACAGAAAATAAATCTCTATCCTCACATTCCATAGCAGAAAAACATTCGTATTTTCTTCCTGCATTAATTATTCGAGTTCGTATTCGTTTCATAAATAATAAAAAATCAATATTATCATCATTTATATATCGACCTCTATTGGTAATAACTTTAACTCCCTTATTAATAACTGATAAAGCAAGCTCATAATTTTGAGTTATTACGACATCTCCAGCTTCTACATATTTAGCTATAAATGAATCAACGGTATCTTCTTTATCATCTACCAGAACCCAATGATAATATATCGGGCTATCTTTTACGACAAAAAACTGATTAGCAGTCGATACAAAATATGAATTAACTTGATTTTCTTGTGTAACACGCATGATTTCTTCTATAACAGGACATGCATCACTATCAATAAATATTCTCATGTAATAGCCCCCTATGGACAACTTTAAACAATCAGCCATGGCTCAGGTAATACTATTTTTTTATATAATGAAATAATATAATTATCAGTCATGCCAGCAACAAAATCGCAAACATATTGCTCTAATTGTCGCTGTGTGAACTGTGAATAATTGTCATTTTTTAAGTGTTCAGGATTATTTATAAAAAACATATACACTTGCTCAACAATTTTCTTCGCCTTATCTTCCTCTTTTTTAGCATCTGAAGCTATATATACATTATTAAACATAAAATTACGCAACTCGTTTATTGCCGTAGATATTTCATCACTCATTATAATTTCTGGTTTTTCAACACTATTTGTAATAATATCATTAACCATTGTTGCAATTCTTTCTGAATGGCTTTTACCTAATATACGTATGCAGTTCTCAGGTAAATCATCAACTTTTAATACTTTACCACGAATAGCATCGTCTATATCATGATTAATATAGGCAATGCGATCTGCCTTTTTAACTATTTTACCCTCTAATGTTTGAGGAAGATTTGGTCCTGTGTGATTTAATATACCATCTCGTACTTCCCATGTTAAATTAAGGCCCTTGCCATTTTCTAAAATATCAACAACTCTCAAACTTTGCTCATTATGCCGAAACCCTCCTGAGTGAATATGATTTAACACCATTTCACCCGCATGTCCAAAAGGCGTATGTCCTAAATCATGCCCTAAAGAAATTGCCTCAGTCAAATCTTCATTTAATGCTAATCCTCTTGCAATAATACGAGCAATCTGCGATACCTCTAATGTATGGGTTAAGCGAGTTCTATAGTGATCTCCTTCTGGAGTTATAAATACTTGTGTTTTATGTTTTAAACGCCTAAATGCTTTTGAGTGAATAATACGGTCACGATCACGTTGAAAATCAGTTCGAATATCCTTTTGAGGTTCAAAAATTTGTCTACCTTTTGTCTCAATGCTTTTGCAAGCATATTTTGATAAAATCAATCGCTCAATTTCATGCCAACTTTTCCCCATAAGCATTACCCTTCCTTTTTTTTCAATTATACTTTACAAATAGATGTATTTCAAAAAATATGCTCTTTTTAATAGATTTTGGCTCAGTCGTCATTTAGCAACATCAAAATGTTCTCGTCAATTTCATAAATGCCTTGATATGACTGCTCAATGTACCATTTTGAGTTTTCTTTATATATAAAAATACTCGTAATATTTCCGTCACTAACAAAATCTACTCTAGTATATTCTAATGCATTTGGCACATCTTGAAGCGATTGCTTAGATGTAGGCTTTGCCTCTATAACCTTTTGAATAAAAGATGCAATAATTTCTTCATTCGTTATAATTGTGTCTTTTATACCTCCGGCAATTTCGATTGATGTAATATCATCTATTAGTGGCAATTCTATTGGGTTTGCCTTTTTCTCGCATCCTGATAAGTATATTGTAAAAATTAGTATAAAAAGAATATAACAAGTAAATTTTTTCATTATTGTACTCCTTCCAATAATATAATAAATCGTTATTACAGATAAACAAATAGGGTATTGCCTCTTAAAATCAAGTAACAATACCCTATAAGTATAATTTAATTCAAATCCTGATTAAACAAGGATATCATGCTACATTTCATACAATTCTCCTAATACTTTGTTTAGAATGCAAAATGCTTACTTATTTTTGTAATTTTAGCAAATCGCGAATTTCTTGAAGCAATACTACTTCCTGTGATGGTGCGGGGGGAACTGGTGGTAATTCTGGTTCTTTCTTTTTCATTGACGTAAGTAATTTTACAAACAGGAAAATCGAAAAGGCGATAATAATAAAATCTACAACTGACTGAATAAACGCACCATAAAGTATTGCAGCTTCTTTGATATCGCCAGTAGCAGGTGTGATGACATATTTTAAATTGGCGAAACTTATCCCACCCAATATTACGCCAAAAAGAGGCATAATAATATCATTAACTAACGAAGTGACAATTTTGCCAAATGCTCCTCCAATTATTACCGCAACTGCAAGATCTATAACATTACCTTTGACTGCAAACTCCTTAAATTCTTTCAGCATTCTGTTCCCTCCAGCTCTTTTAATTTCATAATAGCATACTTAAATATCAATATGGTATTATCTCTTATAATCAACGAGAAATAATACCTTTGTTTCATTCAAACATTATTTAGATCGCACCTTGCATAAGTTTTCTCTAAGCGAATTTTCAGCTATTGTACTAGGGAAATTGATAATAACATAAACATTAAAATTAATAGATTTTGCCAACCTATTTTAATAATTTCAGATATATTACTTTATCTGTACGGTTAGAAAAAGAATAAATTTATTACTCCAATTACTACAGACGCTGTAACAAGTCCTCGTGCAATTTGATATGTTTTAGATGCATCGGCTTTAATATAAACTACAATTCCTATAACACTAAAAAATCCAATTCCTAAGGCAATAATCTGTTGCATAATATAATTACTAGGAAGACTAGTTGCACGCATAATCGCTATTAACATTGCCCATATAGCTAAGAAATAAAATAACACCTTATTAAACTCTTTATTTTTCGTCAAGTAAAGAAGCGCAATCCCCAGTACGCTGATAATACCTATTCTTATAAAAATTAAATTCAAAATACCTAACGCCATAACTATTGTCCTCCTGCTAATGCTTTTGCCATAATTATAGCCTACAATTGGTAGTGAGTAAATAATTACAGGGTATCACATCTTTCAAATGCGATACCCTGTAGATCTTAATGATTTATTTCTTATACCACTGCTATAAATTACAATTTTTTTGTTATACATCTAGGCTTATGTTTATGTGTATACATATCCAATTATATCTGAAGACGTTCTCGATTATCTAGGATTACGTAGTGACGCTTGAGCTGCAGATAACCTTGCAATAGGTACTCTAAACGGAGAGCAACTTACATAATCTAAACCGGTTTGGTAGCAGAATTCAATGGAGTTCTTTTCTCCTCCATGTTCACCACAAATGCCTGTTTTTAAGCTAGGCTTAACACTTCTCCCTAACTTTACAGCCATATCTACTAACTTTCCAACTCCTTCAGTATCAAGTACCGCAAACGGATTTTCAGGTAATACCTTATTATCTACATAATAATGAAGGAACTTACCCTCTGCATCATCTCTACTAAATCCAAAAGTAGTCTGAGTTAAGTCGTTAGTGCCAAACGAGAAGAAATCAGCTTCTTTAGCAATTTCATCTGCCGTCAACGCTGCTCTCGGAACTTCAATCATCGTACCAACTTTATACTCTACACTAGCATTCTCTTCAGCGAATATTTCTACAGCAATTTCATCGACAAGAGTACGCATAATCTTAAACTCATTTATATGTCCCACAAGAGGTATCATAACTTCAGGTATAATTACAATACCCTCTTTCTGAAGCTTAATTGCTGCTTTAAATATAGCTCTAACTTGCATCTCATAAATCTCTGGATATACAACCCCTAATCTACAGCCTCTATGACCAAGCATTGGGTTAAATTCTGCTAAGCTACGTACTTTTCTTAACAGACTTTCCCGTTCACGAAGATGTAATTTATCTGCATTTGTATCCAACTGTAATTTAGTAATTTCTACTACTAAATCCTCTATGCTTGGTAAAAACTCATGCAATGGAGGATCTAATAAACGAATAGTTACCGGCAATCCATCCATCGCACTAAATATACCCTCAAAATCTCCTTGTTGCATCGGAAGTAATTTGTCTAATGCAAGATTTCGCTGTTCATCATTTTCCGCTAATATCATCTGTTGTACTATAGGAATACGATCTAAAGCCATAAACATATGTTCAGTTCTGCATAACCCGATTCCTTCTGCTCCAAATTCTCTTGCTTTGCGAGCATCTTCAGGATTATCAGCATTAGTACGAACTCCCATATCCCTAATTTCATCAGCCCATTCTAATATTGTTTTAAATTCAGCTGATAACTCCGGTTCAATTAATTTCACTTCTCCTAATATTACTCTTCCTGTACTTCCATCAATAGAAACTAAATCTCCTTCTTTGACCATTGTATCTTTAACCATGAATTGTTTTTCTTTTAAATCAATTTTAATTTCTTCACAACCACAAATAGCAGGTTTGCCCATTCCACGTGCTACTACTGCAGCATGACTTGTCATCCCACCACGACTTGTTAATATCCCTTGAGCTGCTATAATTCCATGTATATCATCTGGAGTAGTTTCTGGTCTTACAAGCAAAACTTTATGCCCGTCATTCGCCATCTTCTCCGCAATATCTGCATCAAAGACTGCTTTACCTGAAGCTGCCCCTGGTGATGCTGGTAATCCTTTAGCTATTACATTCTGAACAGCCTTAGGATCTATACGTCTATGCAATATTTGATCAATTTGATTTGGATCAATTCTAAGAAGAGCTTCTTCTTTGTTAAGAATACCCTCACTTACAAAATCATAAGCAACTTTTACAGCAGCATGAGCAGTTCTCTTACCATTTCTAGTTTGTAAAATATATAACTTGCCACTTTCAATTGTAAATTCAATATCTTGCATATCACGATAATGATGTTCTAATTTCTTGCAAATCATCTCAAATTGCTTATAAATTTCCGGCATTACTTGATATAATGTATCAATTGGTTGAGGCGTTCTAATACCAGCTACAACATCTTCCCCTTGAGCATTAATTAAATATTCCCCATATAGTACACTTTCTCCAGTTGATGGATTACGTGTGAAAGCAACACCTGTTCCACAATCATTACCCATATTACCAAACACCATAGATTGAACATTTACAGCTGTTCCTAAATGATCAGGAATTTTATGTATCTTACGATAAATAATAGCTCGTTGATTATTCCAAGATTTAAATACAGCTATAATTGATTTTTTCAACTGCTCTAATGGATTTTGCGGAAATTCTTCACCTGTTTGTTTCTTAACAATAATTTTATATTCACTAATAGCTTGCTGCCAATCTTCTGCGGTTAATTGAGGGTCTTCTTTTATCCCTCTCTTTTCTTTAATTGCCTCTATGACATGTTCGAAATGATATAAATCAACATCCATTACAACTCCACTAAACATTTGAATAAAACGACGATAAGAGTCATATGCGAAACGCGGATTATTAGTAAGCTCAGCTAATCCCTTAACAGTCTCATCGTTTAATCCTAAATTTAATACTGTATCCATCATGCCAGGCATTGAAAATACAGCTCCTGAACGAACTGACACTAATAGTGGGTTATTCAAATCACCAAGTTTTTTGCCAACTTGCGCTTCTAATTTATGCAATGCAGCAATTGTTTGTTGTTCCATTGCTTCTGTGAAGCTTTCATTAGATTTATAATATTCGTTGCATGCTTCTGTAGTAATAGTGAATCCTGGTGGAACTGGTAATCCTACATTTGTCATTTCTGCAAGATTTGCTCCTTTACCACCCAATAAGCTCTTCATTTCAGCATTTCCTTCATTGAATAGATACACATACTTTTTATCCACTAATGCTACCTCCCTTTTTGAGAATATCTAAGATAATGCCAGCTGTTTCTTCAACGGCTTTATTAGATACGTTAATTATAGGACACCCAACACGTTTCATAACTTTCTCTGAAAACTCTAACTCTTCAAGAATCCTTTCAAATTTCGCATAATTTGCATTTCTTTTTAAACCTAATGTTTTTAATCGTTCCTGACGAATCTCGTTTAATTGATCAGGATTAATAATTAAACCTATACATTTTTTAGAAGATACTAAGAACAGTTCCTCTGGCGGAGTAACTTCAGGCGCAAGTGGAACATTAGCCACCTTTAGTCGCTTATGAGCAAGATACATTGATAATGGAGTTTTTGATGTTCTAGAAATACCTATCAATACTACGTCAGCCCGCAAAATACCCCTTGGATCTTTTCCATCATCATATTTTACAGCAAATTCTATAGCTTCTACTTTTTTGAAATAGTCTGCATCCAATTGTCTCATAGAACCTGGGAAATAATTAGGTTGCTTTTTGTAAAAATTAGCAAATGTATCCAATAGCTCTCCTAATAAATCAACAGTAGGTATTTGATATTCTAACCCTTTGTGTTTAACAAGCTCTCTCAGTTCAGGCAAAACTAAAGTATAAGCTATAAATGCATCTGCTTGCTTTGCCAATTCGAAGGCTTCAACAATAGATGCTTCATCGTCAACGTAGGGAATTTTTCGAATGTCAACATGTCCACCGTTAAATTGACTAGCAACTGCCCTAACCATAAATTCGCCTGTTTCTCCTACAGAATCTGATATTACATATACAATTGGAAGTGAAAAATCAGTATTAATGGTAAACCCTCCCGACTAATTCTCTTAGAGTAATACTATACACTATAAACTGATCCCAACTCTACAAAGACTCGGGTGATAGTTTCGCGAGATATAATCCCCACAAGCTCATTTTTATCATTTATTTTATTAACAACAGGTAAACAATCAATTTGATACTCAACAATTTTTTTAGCTGCATCATAGATAGAATCATTTAAAGATATACTTACAATATGTATTGATCTAGTCATAACCATAGAAATAGGTATGTCCGCCATGTTTTGCGGACCAATAGCTACCTTTAATAAGTCCTTTTTTGATACAATACCAATTAGAATATTACGTTCATTCTCTTCATGCACTACCAAGACGCTACCTACGTCTTCCATAAACATCATACACATTGCATCATAAGCTGAAGATTTATCGTGAACTACTACGGGGATTGCCTTATAATCTTTTACTTTCATTTCTCTTAATCTCTTGCTATATATTTCTCTACCTAAGTAAAAATATCCAACCCTAGGTCTAGCATCCAATAACCCAGACATTGTAAGAATAGCCAAATCTGCCCGTAGTGCTGCCCTAGATAAACTCAATCTATCCGCGATATTTTCCCCTGTAATAGGTCCTTCCTTCTTAACAATTTCCAATATTATTTCTTGTCGTTTGTTTAGTTCAATCATCTCCACCACCAATATGCTACAATAATATGCAAAAACAGCCTATATAGTGTACACTATATATTAATTTTGCTATGTTGTACAGATGTTATTTGTTGATTATCTTACTCAAATCCCCAACAAGCGACAATGTTTGATAGAATTCTTGCAGAAATGCTAAGCGATTATTTTTAATATTAATGTTCTTATCCATAACCATAACCTTATCAAAATACTTATCAATTAATGGCTTAATTACATTTATTATAGAAATAGCGTATTTATAATCTCTTGATTTTACAGCCCCAACAAATATGTTGCGATTGTTTGAATATGCAACATACAACTCATGCTCAACTTCTTCTATGAATAACGATTTATCAGTACTAAAATCAGTACTTACATTTGAAGTTATATTCTTAATGCGATTGAATGAATCAATTACGCCATTAAACCACGTATATTGCAAAGCATCTTGTAAGGATTGCGCTTTATTTAATATATCTAAAAGATTATTATTAGTAGAACTAATACTCGCATCAATAATATCATAGCGGATTTCTTCATCTTGCAATATATTTTTGACTCGTAACATAAAGAAGTCTACAACTTCCTGTCTAAGTATTTCTATGTCCTTTTTAAATAATTTTTTCTCATTCAATACCCCAATAGAAATATCAATCAATGTGCCTAATGGTAACTCTAGGAGATTACCTTTAATAATTTGACATATTCCTGTAGCTTGTCTTCTAAGTGCATATGGATCTTGTGAACCAGTTGGAATAATGCCAATTCCAATACAGCCAACAATGGTATCAATTTTGTCTGCAATACTAACGATAGAACTGTTTAAAGATTTTGGAATATCATCTCCAGCAAATCGTGGTAAATAACATTCAAAAAGACCGTCCGCTACTTCCTTATCCTCACCGGCTATTAAAGCATATTCCCGTCCCATAAAACCTTGTAATTCTGGGAACTCATAGACCATATGTGTTACTAAATCAAATTTAGACAATGATGCAATTCTTAATATATGTTCTGTATCCTCAGAATTCATCTTAAATAATCCAGAAATTTGATTACTAATATTGGTGACTCGATCTACTTTATCAGCTATAGTGCCTAATTCTACGTGATATATAATATTTTTAAGTTTTTCATTGAAAGTTTCAATTGGTATCTTTTTATCTTCATCATAAAAAAACCTTGCATCTGCTAATCTAGCTCTCAATACTTTTTCATTACCTTTTCTAACCGTATCAATTGACCTATCATCACCGTTGCGAATAGTAACAAATCTTGCTTGTAATTGATTGTCTAAATTAAGTACTGGAAAATATCTTTGATGCTCTTTCATAGAAGTAATCAACACTTCATTTGGTATCAGTAAAAATTGCTCATCAAAGCTGCCAATTAAAGCAGTTGGGTATTCAACTAAGTAAACAATTTCTTCTAATAAATCCTTATCTATAGGAATCTTGACATTATACTCTGACTCTATATTTTTTAATTCTTTTAGAATCTCCTGCTCTCTGTGACTTTGATTCACAATTACAAATTCGTCTAATAACAATTGAAAATAGTTAGCTGGTTGATCAACAATTATTTCATTTTTGCTCAAAAAGCGGTGCCCATAAGTCTTATTAGAAGATGCTTGATCTGTTATAGTAAACGGTACTATTTGTTGTCCATATAAACATAAAATCCATTTAATCGGACGAACAAACTTAAGATCATAATCGCCCCATCTCATGTTTTTGGGAAAATGTAAATCTAAGATAATATCTTTAACACTATGTAATAATTCAATCGTATTTACACCTTTAATATGCTTTACTACATAAACATACTCTCCATTCTCAGTTGATCTCACTTCTAATTGCTCTGGTTCAACTCCTTGGCTTTTTGCAAAACCTAAACCTGCATTTGTAATAACATTATCATTAAATGCTACTTTTTTTGAAGGACCTTTTACCAATATATCTTGATCAAGTTGCTTTTCAGCTAATTTTGTTATATATAATACCATTCTCCTTGGAGTTCCATATGTTTTGATGCTTTCAAATGATATATTTAAACTTCCCAGCCATTTAGTAGCTTTTTTTTCAAAATCTTTCAAAATACCTGGCATAAATCTAGCCGGTATTTCTTCTGTACCTATCTCTAGTAAAAAATCCTTTTCGTCCATGTTGTTGCCTCCTTACAATAATGGAAATCCTAATTGTTCTCTTTGTTCGTAGTATGCTTCAGCACACTTCCTTGCCAGATTTCTAACTCTTGCTATATATCCCGTCCGCTCAGTTACACTAATTGCTCCTCTTGCATCTAGTAAATTAAAAGTATGAGAGCATTTTAATACATAATCATAAGCTGGAAACACTAGATTTTCATTAAGTACCTTTTTCGCTTCTTGCTCATATGTATCAAATAAGTTAAATAACATATTACTATCAGAAACTTCAAATGTATACTTAGAGTGCTCATATTCAGTATTACGAAAAATATCTCCATAACTTAATCCATTTACCCATTCTAAATCATATACATTTTCTTTCTCCTGAATATATGAAGCTAATCTTTCGATACCATAAGTTATTTCTACAGCTACTGGCTTCATATCTAATCCACCAACTTGTTGAAAATACGTAAACTGGGTGATTTCCATTCCGTCTAGCCATACTTCCCAACCTAATCCCCATGCGCCAAGTGTTGGTGACTCCCAATTGTCCTCAACAAATCTAATATCATGATCGAGTGGTTCAATACCTAATTTATTTAAACTTTCTAAATATAACTCCTGAATATTGCTTGGTGATGGTTTCATTATTACTTGAAATTGATGATGTTGATATAAACGATTTGGATTCTCTCCATATCTACCATCAGCTGGTCTTCTAGAAGGCTCTACATACGCCACATTCCATTTTTCAGGTCCTATTACTCGTAAAAATGTGTATGGGTTCATCGTGCCTGCTCCCTTTTCGACATCATAAGGCTGCAGAATCGCACAATTTTGTTTTCCCCAAAACTCCTGTAAGGTTAGAATCATTTGTTGAATATTCATTTATATACCTCCTCAAAAATACGCAAAAACTCCCATCCCAATAGCATTGCTAAAGGGACGGGAGCTACCCGCGGTTCCACCCTAATTGACATACTTGTCCAACTTTTACAAAACAATACTCAAGAGCGCCATGTAATATTAAACAATATCGGTTCACACTATATCCGACTCACTTAAAATATTTATATATTACAATTCTCCATCATTGTATTTATATATTATTATTATAAATTATAAAAATTTATTTATATTTTGTCAACTGTAGCTAACTTCATTTTCTTAATTAGCATCGATTCATCCTTACCAGTATTTATAATATCCTTATTCTTCTCTATAATAACATCATAATGTCCAAACATCCATGCTAATATTGCTATTATAGAAATGTAAGGAAACATGATCATACCAATTGCGCCCATAGTAACAGGTATTGTCAAACATATTTTATCATTATGACTAATAACTATTCGAGTTACATTTCCATTTGCAATAGTATTACGTATAAAATTAAATAAGTCGTCCCCATGCACCATCACTCTTTCGTATATTGTAGTGAATTCCTCTCCTTCTTCAAGCTCAATAATAGCTTTCACTACATCTTTGTTACATCGAATATAATGTTGATAAGCTTCTTTCATACTAGCTCCAGTATATGCAGAAATTGCTTCAACATCTTTAATTAGCTCACTATAATCTTTCTCTTGCTCATCATTATGATAATTCATAGTCATTATTAATAACCTCCGTTTTAACTTGATAACAGACATTATTAATTTGTCTAATTTTCTATAAATCATACATTTTTTTAATATCTGTAATCATTTTTAACCATTTCATATTTAATCCAAAATGTTCTTCTATAAAATACCGTGATACTTCTTGTAGTTCTAGACGATACTGTTCTTTTATTGAAATTTCACCAATTCTATTTAAATTAATATATTGAAATATTCTCAAAAGTTTAGCAGTTTGCGAAGATATTTTGATAGCATATGAATCTTTACCAACACATTGTGAACATAAAAATCCGCCGTATTTAATACTAAAGTGATAGTTAAATTCATCATTTTCTAAATTACAACTGACACATGAATCTAAATGCGGACGATATCCCCGTATTGAAAATACTTTTAATTCAAAAATCCTAACTAGAATTTCTGGGTCATAACGACCAGACTCAATCATATGTAATGTATCTATCAATAATTGATACAATTCAGGCAATAATTCTTCTTGTTCTATTACTCGATCAGTTAAATCTATAATATACATAGCATAGGTTGATAATAGTAAATCTCCTCTAATTTTAGGAAAAGAATATATAATATCAGATTGATTTATACGTCCAAGTGATGCTTGTTTTTTATACAAAACAAAACAACCCAACATCAATGGTTGGGTAGTTGAGCTGTGTTTGCTTTTTGTTTTCTTTGCTCCCATCGCAATGGCGGAAATTTTACCATGTTCTTTCGTGAAAATATGAATAATCCTATGTGCTTCACCATAGTCTATACTCTTTATAACAATACCGTCTACTCTAATCATAAACTCTTATCATCTCCAAGATTTGCCTCGAACTCAGGATCATCTAATAAAGACTGCGAACTATATAAATCTTTGTATAATAAGTAACTTTCCACTTTTCCAGACATTGAAAAGTAATTCCAAGAAAAGTTTTTCATTATTATCAAACCTCTCTTTGATAATTTTTAGCCTATTAATATTATTAGTAATTTTCATGTTTAAATGTTAGATAATATTTACCTGATAAATATAAGTATATTTTGGGCATAGCAAAATTTTAGGAATTACTATCATTAAAACCAAAATTTTTCAAATCAACAGCTTGATTTCTCCAATCTTTTTTCACCTTAATCCATAAATCTAAATATATTTTAGAACCCAATAACATTTCTATATCATGTCTTGATCGTTTTCCGATTTCTTTAAGCAACAAACCTTGTTTGCCAATTAATATACCTTTTTGTGATTTACGTTCAGTATATATTATAGCAGACACAAATAGAGTCTCCGTTCCTTCTCTCTCTACAATTTGTTCAATTACAACAGCAATCGAATGTGGTACTTCCTCATGTGTAAGTTGTAATACTTTCTCACGAATTAATTCAGCAATAATAAATCGTTCTGGATGATCTGTAATTTGCTCTGACGAGAAATATTTTGGTCCTTCAGGCAATAGTATCCTTATCTGATTTATTAACGTGTCAACATTTTCCCCTTTTAAAGCTGAAATCGGAATAATTTCTTTGGCATTAATTAATTCTTTATATTGATTTATTCTAGTTAACAAGGTATTTTTTGATATTAAGTCTGTTTTATTTATAACCAAAATAATTGGTGTTCTCACATTAGAAAGTAACTCAGCTATATAATGATCTCCCGCACCAGGGTCTTTATCAGCCTCAACTAAGAATAATACCGCATCTACTTCTGAGAAAGTGCTGGTAGCCTGCTTATTCATAAATTCCCCAAGCTTATGCTTTGGCTTATGAATACCTGGTGTATCTATAAATATAGCTTGAAAATCATCTTCAGTTAATATTCCTTGAATCTTATTCCTAGTTGTTTGTGGTTTATTGGACATTATAGCTAT
>Ga0265293_10002401_pt1 | contig 37840 bp, 35 predicted proteins | sample Munlanlewell138R_FD_192505 | JGI IMG/M metagenome (GOLD analysis project Ga0265293, IMG submission 192505) | Leachate microbial communities from a municipal landfill in Southern Ontario, Canada - Leachate well 138R | ecosystem: Engineered > Solid waste > Landfill > Unclassified | place: Canada... | reverse complement strand
CGATTAAGATACTTTGAGAAAGAACATATTATGGAATTAAGTTGTATAATTCAATAAGTGGAATTATGTGCGAGAGTAAGTTCCGTAAAAGTTTTATTATACTGGAATTTACTTTTGCAATTTACCCTCAACTTTCTTTATCTTGAATTATAGCAAATTCGATTGACAAATAACATTGTCTTTGCTAAAATTACGCGTGCTAACACATGGCGAAGTAGCTCAGTTGGCTAGAGCAACCGGTTCATACCCGGTAGGTCGTTGGTTCGAATCTGACCTTCGCTACCAAAGTAAATATTTACTGACAAAAAACCCAGCAGGGTTTTTTTGTTTTATCTTTATTCTTTTATCTTTTTTTTCTTTTTTTATTATTATTTCATCTTCTCTTTAAACTATAATTACTTGATCTTCAAGTTTCCCACCCCCCTTTATATGATTAAACATACATAAAGGAATACTCTTGTTATATAATAACCTATATACACCTAAATATTTGGGAGGCAAGGATATGACACACGAATTTTGGTTTATTGTAGGATCTCAACACCTGTATGGACCTGAAGTCTTAAAAGAGGTAGAAAAGCATAGCATAACTATGGAAGAAGGCTTTAATGCTTCAAAAATCTTACCCTTTAAGCTGGTTTTTAAACAAGTTGTAACAGACCCATCACAAATTACAAATATTATGAAAAAAGCTAACTCTGATGACACTTGTGCAGGAGTTGTAACTTGGATGCACACTTTTTCCCCTTCTAAAATGTGGATTAGTGGCCTAAATCTCTTGGATAAGCCCTATCTTCATCTAAATACTCAATTTAATAGAAACATTCCTTTTGAGTCCATAGATATGAATTTTATGAATACCAATCAATCTGCCCATGGAGACAGAGAACATGGATTCATAACTGCTAGGCTTAGAATGAGAAGAAAAATAATATCAGGTTTTTGGCAAGATGACACCTTTATACAAAAGATAGCAGACTGGATGAGAAGTGCTATAGGAGCCTTGGCTGCAAAAGAAACCAACATTATGAGATTGGGAGACAATATGCGCTATGTAGCTGTAACCGAAGGTGATAAGGTAGAAGCAGAAAAAATCTTTGGTTGGGCTGTAAACGCCTACTCTGTTGGTGATTTTGCAAAAATGGTAAATGGAGTTAAAGAGAGTCAAATAAAGGATAAGATGGATGAGTATTTAGATAAATATCTTCTAGATACAGATAATATAGCCTCAGTTAAGTATCAAGCAGCCCTAGAAATTGCTCTGGAAGATTTACTTAAATCTGGTAACTTTAATGGCTATACCAACACCTTTGAGAATCTTTTTGGTCTTTTACAATTACCAGGCCTTGCAACTCAAAATCTAATGAGTAAAGGCTATGGTTTTGGTCCTGAAGGAGATTGGAAACAAGCAGCCCTTCAAGTTATGATGGGAAAAATGTCTAAAGGTTTAACTAAGGGCTATTCTTTTATAGAAGACTACACCTACCACCTAGAAGAAGGTAATGAAGCAGTACTAGGAGCCCACATGCTAGAGATTTCTCCTCTTATTGCACAAGATAAACCTAAAATCAGCGTTCATGAATTAGGTATTGGTGGGAAAAATCCTCCAGCTAGACTTGTATTTGAAGGAAAAGAAGGAGATGCCCTTTTAGTAACCATAGTGGATATGGGAGGTCGTTTTAGAATGATTAGTCATGATATAAAGGTGGTAAAACCCTTTGAACCCATGCCTAAACTTCCAGTTGCCAGAGTTATGTGGAGACCTATGCCAGATATGAATACAGGTAATGAAGCCTGGATTCGTTGTGGCGGAACCCATCATAGCATACTAACCTATGACCTAAAAGCCCAACACATGGCAGATCTAGCAGAGATTCTAGGAATTGAATTTATACATATAAGCAAAGATACTAAGATAGAAGATTTAAAACTTAAACTAGCCTTAGGTGATATTGTATACAAATAATTCATAAAAAAAGAAGAGAAGAAGAAAAAAAGAAGATAAGATATAAAAGAGTAATACAAAGGAGTTGCAGATGAAAGAAATATTTAGAGACATTCCAAAAATTAAATACGAAGGACCTAAGAGTACAAATCCTCTAGCCTTTAAGTTTTATGATGAAAACAAGGTAATTATGGAAAAACCAATGAAAGAACACCTCCCTTTTGCCATGGCTTGGTGGCATAACCTTTGTGCAACAGGTTCTGACATGTTTGGACCTGGCACAACAGACAAGTCCTTTGGAGCTAGCTTGGGAACAATGGAACATTCTAAAGCTAAGGTTGATGCAGGATTTGAATTTATGTCTAAACTAGGAATTGAATATTTTTGTTTTCATGATGTGGATTTAGTTTATGAAGCAGATGATATAAATGAAACAAACAGAAGATTAGATGAAATATCCGATTACATTCTAGTAAAGATGCAAGAAACAGGTATTAAGTGTCTTTGGGGCACAGCTAATATGTTTAGCAATCCTCGCTTTATGAATGGGGCTGGTTCTAGCAATTCAGCAGATGTCTATGCTTTTGGGGCTGCTCAAATTAAAAAGGCCTTAGATTTAACTGTAAAACTAGGTGGAAAAGGATATGTGTTTTGGGGTGGTAGAGAAGGTTATGAAACCCTATTAAATACAGATATTAAATTTGAACAAGACAATATTGCAAGATTAATGAAAATGGCAGTTGACTATGGTAGAAAAATTGGGTTTGAAGGAGACTTCTATATTGAACCTAAGCCAAAGGAGCCCATGAAACATCAATATGACTTTGATGCAGCTACAGCTATTGGATTTTTACGTACCTATGGTCTAGATAAAGATTTCAAATTAAACATTGAAGCTAATCATGCAACTCTTGCAGGTCATACCTTCCAACACGATTTAAGAATAAGCGCCATAAACAATATGTTAGGAAGCATTGATGCTAACCAAGGAGACTACCTTCTTGGCTGGGATACAGACGAATTCCCTTTTGATGTTTATGAAACAACCCTTTGCATGTATGAAGTGCTAAAAGCTGGTGGCTTAAGTGGTGGCTTTAATTTTGATGCTAAAACAAGAAGACCTAGCTATACCCATGAGGATATGTTCTTAGCCTTTATACTAGGAATGGATGCTTTTGCTAAAGGATTAATAACTGCAGCTAAAATAATTGAAGATGGAAGAATAGATGCTTTTATAGAAGAAAAATACTCTTCCTACAAAAGTGGTATAGGCAAGAAGATTATTGATAACAATACAAACTTAGAAGAGCTATCAGACTACGCCCTAAAAATGAAAAAGCCTGAGCTACCAGGTTCTGGTAGACAAGAATATCTACAAGCTATTGTTAATTCATTACTTCTGTCTGAGTAAGGAAAATACAGATATCAAACAAACAAGTGGTATATACGAAGGAAAAGCTCTTAGGGGCTTTTTCTTTATATATCTTTATAGAAAGAAAAGAAAAACCAATATCTTGTATACCAAATCTCTTTTTATTGTATAATGGCCAAAGGAGGCTATGGTATATGTTTTTTGTATTTGAAAAAGATCAACTTAATATAGATAAGAATAAGATAATGGAAAAGCTTAGAATAAGCGAAGATGATTTAGATGAATTTAATGAAATATATGATGAATGTTTAAATGTTGCTAGACCTAAGTTCTTATTCGAAAAAAAAGAAATAACCTGTATGGGTGATGACTATGTATTAGTAGAAGATATCCCAATTAAAAGTAAAATTGCAGTAAAAAATATGCAAAATACTGGATATGCTTATCCTTATGTGGTTACCTGTGGTAAAGAAATCTATGACTATTCTAAAAGCATAGATGATTTCTTCATAAACTACTGGATTGATGCCATAATGGAAGAACTGCTATATATGGCTATGAAAAAAATGAATGAAGCTTTTAAAGAAGAATTTTCCTTTAAAAAGACTGCCAGTGTTAACCCTGGTTCTACAGCAGATTGGAATATCTCAGGACAAAGAGAACTCTTTTCTATGCTAAAAGATAAAATTGAAGACACAGGTATAACCTTAACAGATAGCTTTTTAATGTTACCTAACAAGTCTGGTTCTGGAGTTGTCTATGAGACAAAAGAAGATTATATGAATTGCCAAGATTGCAAGAGAGAAAAATGTCCAAATAGGAAAAAGGAATTTTCAGGAAAATGAAAAAAGTTTAAAAAGTGCTTGACAGAAAATATAACCTATTGTAAAATTCACTTTGCTGTTTATGGCCCTTTGGTCAAGTGGTTAAGACACCGCCCTTTCACGGCGGTAACAGGGGTTCGAGTCCCCTAAGGGTCACCAAATTGGCCTGGTAGTTCAGTTGGTTAGAATGCCAGCCTGTCACGCTGGAGGTCGTGGGTTCGAGTCCCATCCAGGTCGCCAGTTTAACTGCATGAGGAGAGATACCCAAGAGGCTAAAGGGGGCAGACTGTAAATCTGTTATCTACGATTTCGATGGTTCGAATCCGTCTCTCTCCACCAGTTAAACGCAGGTAACTGCAAAAGAAAAAGCTCTTGAGGCTTTTTTTTTATACTTTTCTTTTTTCTGTTGGCAAATGGTTTTCTTGCAGATTAAGTAGTCGTTTACAAATTATCGTATCTCTTTTTTCCTAAATATAAGTATTGAACTTATCAAGAAAATAATAATAAAAGTTAAAGTAATTGGAATAATAAATTTAAAATATGATGGGTTTACAAAGTCTTGAAGCAATTCTAAATTTTTAGTTGAAAGAGTTAAGGGATTATACTTTTGTATACTTGGAATAATGTTTAGCAGCATTGAAATAACAATTGAACCAACAAGAATAATCAAACTTATATAGCTTTGGGTAGTTAAAGTTGATGCAAAAACCAGTAAAGAAAGTAAGAAAACACCAAAAAGCCAAAGGCAAAAAATTGAAAAGACTAAATAAGACACTTTGTCATTAGGAAACAAATATACTGTATAGCCCCATGTTATAAATGATGAGGATAAAATTGATAAAAACCATATTATTACCATATTAGTGAACTTAGAAAGAATTACCGCTTTTCGAGATAAACCCTTAGTTAACATATTAACCAATGTTTTCTTGGCCAATTCCCCACTTACAACGCTACTATACATGAGTATAAAAACTATTAGTCCCATTTGGCTTACATTTTTAAAAAATTGAGCCCAAGAGTCCAAGGCTCTTGGTTCTGGAATAAGAACTGATTCAGCATAAGGTATAAAAGTTTTAAAAAGAGCAGGTATTAATTTTGCTGTCAATGGGCTCATAATGCCAAACATAGCAAAGACTACAAGAAGAATTATAAACTTATATGTCCTAATACTCTCGAGTAATTCTTTTTTCAAAAATGCAAAATAATGAATCACTTAACTACCTCCTCAAATAGGTTTTCTAAAGAAGGTTCAATCTTTTCAAACTTTAAAGGTGTTATTTTCTTTTGAGAAAGTAAATGAAGCAAAAGATGCTTTTCTTCTTCAAAATTATTCATAAAAACCTTTATAGTATTCAAATCTTTCATTACTTCTAATTTATGAATCTTAATCTCTTCTTCAAGACAAAAAGTATCCATATCATGTGAATTCTCAAATTCAACATAATATCCATCGACACTGTATTTTCTCATAATATTAGCAAGCTTACCTTGCAATACAAGATTACCATTATGCAAAATTGCTAAGTGGTCACAAACTTTTTCCACATCAGATAAAATATGGGTAGAAAAGACCACAGTAGTTCTGCTCTTTACGGCATGTAGTATATCTAAGATTTGCTTTCTACCAATAGGATCAAGTGCAGATGTTGGTTCATCACAAAGTAGTAATTTAGGGTCATTGAGCAAGGCTTGCGCTATACCAAGCCTTTGTTTCATTCCTCGTGAAAAAGTCTTTATCCTTCTGTTTTCCTTACTCAAACCTACAAGTTCAAGCAAGTCATTTCCCTTTTTGATAGCATCATGCTTATTCATTCCACTTACTTCACCACATAAATTCAAGTATTCAGCTGCTTTCATATAGCTATAAAATTCAGGAACATCTGGTAAATAACCTATATCTTGGTTTGTTTTTGTTTCTCCATAGTTCACTTTCTTGCCTAATACAGAAACACTACCACTATCTGCTTTTAACAAACCAAGAATAATCCTCATTGTAGTAGTTTTACCTGCTCCATTTTGACCAACAAATCCAAAAACAGAGTGCTCAGGAACATTCATATCCAAATTAGATAATACGCTTTTAGACCCAAAACTCTTATTTAGTTTTTCAACTTGTAAAATACTCATTTTTCATTGCCTCTTCCTAAAGAGAAATATATGATAGGCCCAATAATCTGAATGAACAAGACAATAAAAATCCACATTGTTTTATTACCAAAACTATAGGTAGGATTTCTAAGCACGTGAATAAGTCCACTTATGGAAAGAGCAAATTGCAGAATAATTAAAGGTATCAAAAAGGGCAGATACTCCAAAAGCATTTCCAACTTCTCCATTTTGTTCCTCCTTTTTTTGATATTTTAATTTTCAATATTTTAATAGGCAACTTATTATTATAATAACATAAGATAACTTGTAAATGTTTAAATGAACCTGTATTACTTCCTTGTACTAAACTCTCTGGGTTGAAGCAAGCTCCTAATAACTTTAAAAATTTTACACTATCGAATCACTTATCAAGTTGACAAGACCTTTTTACAAGACTATACTTTTTACATAGCATACAAAAATAAATATCACTTTAGGAGGATTTTAAATGAATACACCACTTAAAACTAAGAAAAGTTTACTAAAATTTATTCTTTTATCTCTTATTACTTTTGGAATTTACTCACTGGTATATTTTTACACTGTTGGTAGAGACTTAAATACTATTAATAGCAGATATGATTCTAAAAAGACCATGAACTTCATTTTATTAATACTTGTCTCCCCCTTTGCCTTAGGTATACCTGCCATTGTTTGGATGCACAGAATTAGTAATAGGGCTGGTTGGGCTTTAACTCATAGAAGCATAGCCTACAATTTTTCAGCTACTGATTTTTGGCTGTGGAGTGTTTTAGGATCACTTATTTTTGTTGGACCTTTTGTATACATCCACAAACTTTCAAAAGCAATGAATATGATTTGCAACGATTACAACCTTAGAGGTTTTCAATAAATAGTTATTAATGAGAATAACTTAAGGATAAAAGTCTAAAAGAAATTTAAAAATCTAGAAAAACAATAAAATTTTACGCAAAAATAAAGGGAGTGATTAACCCCCTTTTTGCGTAACAACGCATTAACCGGTTTTTATGTAGTTTCAAAAGCCTAAACAGTAAACTTTCTTTTCTACTTCTGTTTTCACAAAGCATATCAATAAAAATCTTGTATGCCTTAGGACCTAAACTTAAGTCCTATATAAAGTATAACATATTTTTAACAATAATCAGTTGCATTTGCAACATTGTTTAATCTTTATTCAAAAAAACTCAAGCATTGAAGGCCCAGATATTGACAAGTAAATCCTACAGTTTATACTTTATTTATATTCTAATTCATAAGGGGGATTAATAATGTTTAAGCTGAAAGAGAATGGCACTAAAGTGTCAACGGAAATTTTAGCCGGTCTAACAACATTTGTGACTATGGCATATATTATTGCTGTAAATCCTGCGATGTTGTCTTTGACCGGAATGGAATGGGGAGCAGTTTTCCTAGCCACCATCATTGCCTCAATTGTAGGTACATTGGTAATGGGTCTAGTAGCAAACGTTCCCTACGCACAAGCACCTGGTATGGGCTTAAATGCAATGTTTGTATTTACAATTTGCTTTTCATACGGGTTTAGCTGGCAAGAAGCTTTATCAATGGTTTTCATTTGTGGTGTAATTAATATTCTAATCACAGTAACCAAGATTCGTAAGTTCATCATCAAAGCCATACCCATAAGTTTACAAAACGCCATTGGCGGTGGTATTGGTATTTTTATTGCTTACATAGGTTTCTTAAACGTCAAGGCTATAAGTATTGCTGGAGAAGTTCCAGAAATGGCTTTAATTAACACACCTGAATTATATGTGTTTTTCATAGCCCTAATTCTAATCATAGTTTTACTTCTTTTCAAAGTTAAAGGTGCAATTTTAATTGGTATTGTAGTTGCAACCCTTATTGGTATTCCTTGGGGCATAACATCTGTTGAGTCCTCAATTAACTTTAGAGAAGCTTTAAGCGTACTACCTACTACCTTTGGAGTTATTTTCAAACCAGAGGGAATTGTTTCCTTGTTTTCCGATCCTGCCAAATTACCTGTTGTACTTTTAACCATATTTGCTTTAAGCTTATCTGATACATTTGATACAATTGGAACCTTTATTGGAACTGGCCGTCAAACAGGCATTTTCAGTGCTGAAGATGAGCTTGCTATGGAAAGCAGTTCAGGATTCAAATCTAAAATGGACAAAGCCCTATTTGCTGATGCTACAGCAACATCAATAGGAGCAATTTTCGGAACATCAAATACAACAACTTACGTAGAAAGTGCTGCAGGAATAGCTGTAGGCGGCCGTACTGGTTTAACCAGTGTTGTTGTTGCAATCTTGTTTGCCTTAAGTGCTTTCTTTGCAAAATTTATTAGTGCAATACCAGCAGCTGCTACTGCACCAGCTTTAATAGTTGTAGGTATTATGATGATGTCTTCATTTAAAGAAATTAAATGGGATGAAATGGACGAAGCAATTCCTGCTTTCTTCACAGCTATCTTCATGGCTCTTTCTTACTCAATTACCTATGGTATGGCAATGGGCTTTATTTTCTACATCATTGTTAAATTAACAAAGAAACAAATTAAAGATGTATCACCAGTTCTTTGGGTTGCATCAGGCCTATTTATTCTAAACTTCATTTTACAGGCTGTGATTTAGAAAACTTTTTTCTAAAACTACAAAAACCGGATTCGTCCGGTTTTTTTGTATCTAAAACAACTAAAATATTAAAAAACAAATGAATAAATAGTTGAAAATATAAATGGAAACATAAATGGGAAAATAGTTGAAAATATAATTGAGAAATAAAATGAAAGAGTAAAGAGAAGATATACATAGAAATTATTTTACAAATCCCAAAAAAGAGGAGTATAATTAAATGTAATTAGGATTGTTCTTTTAAAGGAGATGTAAAATTGAGAATAATAATTGCAGGTGGTGGTAAGGTTGGAATGACTTTGGCTCAAAGATTGTCCCAAGAAGACCATGACCTAATACTTATAGATACTAACTCTGACCTTATAGAAAAAGCCTTGGCAACCTATGACATTATGGGAATTGTAGGTCATGGTGCTAGTGCACAAATTCTAAAAGAAGCTGAAGCAGACAAGGCAGATATATTCATATCAACCACTGATTCAGATGAATTAAATATTTTATCCTGTTTAATTGCTGAAAAAATGGGAACCCAACATACTATAGCTAGGGTTAGAAATCCTGAGTACTCTAAGCAACTTTCCTTCTTTAAAAATGAATTAGGCTTATCTATGATAGTTAATCCAGAGTTTGAAACTGCAAATGAAATATTTAGGGTCCTGAAGTTTCCTACTGCCATAAGACTAGATGTTTTCTGCAAGGGCAAGGTGGAACTAGCCCAGATTGATATAGGAGAAAATCCACTTTTAGATAATTTAAAACTTATGGATCTTCCATCTAAAATAGGGGTAAGAGTTATTATTGGAGCTGTCCAAAGAGATAATAAGGTGTATATTCCCAAAGGAGATTTTGTTTTAAAGAATAATGATATTATTCATATCGCTGCTTCTCATAAGGACTTGTCTCAATTTTTAAAGAAGGTCCAATTATTTAAAGAAAAGGCTGGAAGAGTTATGATAATTGGAGGTTCTAAAATTGCCTACTACCTAGCTGATTTACTCCAAGATACTAAAATATCTACAACCATTATTGAAATTGATAAAAACAGATGCCTTGAACTATCTTCCTTGTTGCCCTCAAGCAAGATAGTGCTTGGAGATGGTACAGACCAAACTTTACTTATTGAAGAAGGGTTGCTTCAATCTGATGTATTTATATCCCTTCTAGGAATAGATGAAGAGAACATTATTCTATCTATGTATGCTGACAAATTAAAGATTGGTAAAACCATTGCAAAAATTAATAACTTTGCCCTTACTGAACTTATGGGTTCTTTATTAACCCAAAGCACAGTCTCACCTAGAGGAATAACCGCAGATAGGATTTTAAGATATGTCAGGGCTTTACAAAACACACAAGGCAGTACAGTTAATACTCTTTATCGTATTATTGATAAAAAGGTAGATACCATGGAGTTTGTTATCTCTCAAGATAACCTTCCCTATCTAAATAAGGCTTTAAAGGACTTGAAATTTAAAAAGGATGTTCTTGTAGTTTGTATAATTAGATATGGAAAACTTATATATCCTACAGGAAATGACCACATAATGTGTAAAGATAATGTAGTAGTCATATCACCTGCCCAAGATTATATTAATGATTTTGCTGATCTTTTGGAGTAGTAAATGAATTACAGATTAATACTTAACATACTAGGAAAAATATTATTAGTAATAGCAGCTCTCTTATTACCTTCTTTATTGCTTGCTATTGTCTTAAAAGAATATTTTGTTATCTGGGCTTTTTTGATACCTATGCTTTTAATGACCATACTTGGTCTTGTCCTTATCAAGATACCCATTAAGCACCAACATCTTTTTGCTAAGGATGGTTTAGTTATTGTATCTCTAGGTTGGATTTTCACTTCTTTTTTTGGTGCCCTCCCCTTTTATATCTCTAGAGCAATCCCTTCCCTTTTAGATGCTGTATTTGAATCAGTGTCTGGCTTTACAACAACAGGGGCCTCCATACTCACCAATGTTGAGAATTTGCCAGCCTCTATACTCTTTTGGAGAAGTTTTACCCATTGGATAGGTGGTATGGGGGTATTAGTATTTTTGTTGGCTATTTTACCTAAAACAAATTTAAGCATGATCCATCTTTTAAAAGCTGAATCTCCTGGCCCTGTAGTAGGAAAACTAGTTTCTAAGATAAGGCTTTCTGCTAGAATCCTCTATGGCATTTATGTTCTATTAACCCTAAGCCTAATCTTTTTTCTATTAATCGGAAAAATGCCCTTTTTTGACTCTGTGGTAAATGCCTTTTCCACAGCTGGAACAGGAGGCTTTGCAATAAAAAACTCTAGTATAGCCTACTACAATTCTGCCTACATTGAAGTGGTTATAGGGTTTTTTATGATTCTTTTTGGAGTTAATTTTAATATATATTATCTACTACTTTTAGGCAGTTTTAAAAAGGTGCTTAAAAACCCAGAACTAAAATGGTATTTAGGAATAATCTTTGTATCAACAGCTTTAATAGCCTTTAATATAAGAGGTATGTTTGTTAGCAACCAAGAAGCCCTAAGAGCCAGTTTTTTTCAAGTTTCTTCAATTATAACAACAACTGGATTTGCTAGTACAGACTTTGACTTATGGCCTCTTTTAGCAAAAACTGTCCTCTTCTTTCTTATGATAATTGGGGCTAGTGCTGGCTCCACTGGTGGAGGATTTAAGGTAAGTAGACTTTTAATACTTTTTAAAAGTGTTAAAAATTCCATTAGAAGCATGTTAAATCCTAGAAGAATAAACTCCATCAGTCTAGGAGAAGAAATAGTTGATAGCAAAACTGAAAAGAGTGTTTTAACATATTTTGCTGCATACATGATCATCGCTCTTTTATCTATCTTCATACTATCTTTTGGTAAGACTGATATTATAAGCAATATTACATCAGTCTTTTCTTGTTTAAACAATGTAGGTCCAGGCTTTGGAATAAGTGGACCTAGTGGAAATTACTCAAGTTTTTCTGGCATCTCCAAATTGGTCTTAATGATAAACATGTTAGTTGGTAGACTAGAAATATATCCCATGATAGCTATCTTTTCTATCTTTAACCCTAGAAGATAAAAGCAATTAAAAGCAATTCATTAAACTTCAATAATCCTATGAACATACCTATTTAATGTACTTAAAGATCTAGAAGTAGCTACGAATTCATGCAACAGTGAATTGTAGTAATTACAAGAATTATTGTAATAGTCTTAAAATCTGTTAGAATTGAGTTAATCTTAATAAGATATAATAGAAAGAGAGGACATAATTATGGGAAATCAAGATTTTAATCAAAACGTCCAGGCAAATTATGCTAATCCTAATCCTCCTTTAAAGCCTAAAAAGAAGAAAAGGGTTGGCCTTATTATCCTTTTGTCTTTAGTTATAATTATTGCAATTGCTGTTGGAGGTTTTTTCATAGGAAATAAAATACTTTCCTATTTAAATTTTGGAAATCAAAAAGTTGACTACACCCAGCTAGATTACACTAACGCTATGAACAAGGCAGGTATAAACTTTTCATTTGAAGGTATGACAGAAAGTCAAATAAAGGACTTTAAAAATTCAGATGACTACAACTGGACTTTTTCAGATTTTGCAAAAAAGTCTTTTACCTTAATGCCCGCTGAATTAAACGCCCTAGTAAATGAATTGCTACCCCAAAATTTTTGGCTAGAGCATATTAAGCTTAATGGTAACAAAGACAAGAAGGTTGAAATGAGTGGAGAAGTTAATACAAAACTCTTAATTGAAGAACTAGGTAAAAATATTGGAGGCATGAACCCTATATTGGAAAACGCCTTCAAACTACTGCCTAAAAAGGTTAATCTTTCAGTTTTAGGAGACTTAGGTATTAACAATGGGAAATTGAATATGGACTTTGATTCTTTGAAAATTGGACCAGTGGATCTTTTATCACTTTTAAAGACAAATAACTTGGACCTTTTTGATGAAGACTCAATGCTAGATGGTATTAACAGTGTCATGTCAGGTTTAGACATTGAAACCTTCATGCTAGATGATCATGGGAACTTCCTGTTTGATGGTATGCTACCACAAACAATTCATGTAAGTCCCAAAGATTAATAAATAACTCCTAGCAAATTGCCCCCATAAGTTGAGTAAAATTAAACTTATGGGGGCTTTTATTTATTCTTAATTATATTTAACTATGTTTAACTATGCTTAACTATCCTTAACTTGCTTAAGCTATATTATCTAATATGGCCTTGGTCATTTGATCAGATGAAAGGTCACCACCTAAGTCTTTAGTAAGCATTCCTGTACTTAAAGCTTTCTCCACAGCCTTTACTATTTCATCAGCCTCTTCTTGCATACCAAAGGAATATTCTAGCATCATAGCTGCAGACAAAATTGTGGCTACTGGATTTGCCATATTCTTACCTGCTATATCTGGAGCTGACCCATGAATTGGCTCATAAAGACCCATTTTGCCTTGTCCTAAAGAAGAAGAAGGTAAAAGACCAATAGAGCCTGTCAACTGAGAAGCTTCATCGGATAAAATATCACCAAACATATTAGAGGCTACAATTACATCAAATTGCATAGGATTTCTTATAAGTTGCATAGCAGCATTGTCCACTAGCATGTCAGAATATTCCACTTCGCCATATTCTTTTGCTAACTTATGCATGGTCTCTCTCCAAAGACGGGAACTTTCTAAAACATTGGCCTTATCGATGGAAGTTAGTTTTTTTCTTCTTAGCATGGCATAATCAAAAGCAACTCTACCTATTCTTTCTATTTCCATTTCACTATAGGTTTCAGTATCAAAGGCAACTTGACCGTTCTCGGTCATTTCTCTTCCTCTTTTACCAAAATATATTCCACCTGTGAGCTCTCTCACAATTACAATGTCAATATTGCCAGCTTCCTTTAAAAGACATCTATGTCTTAAGGCCTCAAAAAGTTTTACAGGCCTAATGTTAGCAAATAGGTTTAGTTCTTTTCTTAAGCCTAAAAGAGCTCTTTCAGGCCTTAGGTGGCCTTCTAGGTTGTCCCACTTGGGTCCACCAACAGCTCCTAAAAGAATGGCATCACATTGTTTAGCTTGAACAATTGTATCATCGGTTAAGGGTACTCCATATTTATCTAAAGATACTCCTCCCGCTATTAACTCTTGGTAATCAATGCTTTTATCAGTATCTTTTAAGACCTTATCCAATACCTTAAGGGTGCTTTCAATTATCTCAGGGCCTATTCCATCTCCTCTTACAAGTCCAACCTTTAGTTTCATGCAATTTTATATAATCTGTCATCGACTGATTATTTTCCTCCTCTTAAATAATCCCTTTATTTACACTTTCAATCAAGCCACCTGCATCAATAATTTGTCTAATAAACTCAGTAAAGGGCTCAATCTTATATTCCTTTTTTTGAGTATGATTGTAGATTAGACCCTTTTCAAAATCAGCCTCTACATCATCTCCTTCTTCTATTTCTTGGGCAGCTTCTTTACTTTCTATAATAGGTAATCCAATATTAATAGAGTTTCTATAAAAGATTCTAGCAAAATCTTTAGCTATTACTAAAGAGATACCACTTTCTTTTATTGCTATAGGAGCGTGTTCTCTAGATGAGCCACAACCAAAATTTAAGCCACCTACCATAATGTCTCCCTTTTCTACCCTAGTTACAAAGGTCTTGTCCAAATCTTCCATACAGTGGGAAGCTAATTCTTTTTTATCTGTAGTATTTAGATATCTGGCTGGAATTATGACGTCTGTATCTACATTGTCTCCATATTTAATAACTTTTCCTCTTACTGACATACATTTTCTCCTTTTTACAATACTTGACTAGGATGACTAATCTTTCCACTAATAGCACTTGCAGCTGCTACAGCTGGTGATGCTAGATATACTTCTGATTTCGGATGTCCCATTCTTCCTACAAAATTTCTGTTTGTTGTAGAAACAGCTCTTTCCCCTTCTGCTAAAATTCCCATATGTCCACCTAAACAAGGGCCGCAAGTTGGGGTAGATACTACTGCACCTGCTTGTATAAAGGTTTTAAACAAGCCCATTTCCATAGCATCAAGATAGATTTTTTGAGTAGCTGGTATAATGATTGTTCTTACATTCTTAGCAATTTTTTTTCCTTCTAGTATTTTTGCTGCGGTTACTAGATCTGAAAGTCTGCCATTGGTACAAGACCCTATTACTACTTGGTCTATTACAATATCTTCTATATCTTTAAAGGTTCTTGTATTTTCAGGTAGATGAGGATATGCAACTGTAGATTCAATTTCACTTAAATTAATCTCATAGACTTGTTCATAGTGGGCATCTGGATCAGCCTTATGAATTCTTGGCTCTTTTGCACCAACTTCTTCTAAAAAGGCTAGGGTTTGTTCATCCACTTCAAAGATACCATTTTTCCCACCAGCTTCTATAGCCATATTTGATATGGTAAATCTATCATCAATGCTTAATTTTTTAAGTCCTGGCCCTGTAAACTCCATAGATTTATATAGGGCGCCTGCTACTCCAATTTTTCCGATAATATGTAAAATAACATCCTTGCCTGAAACCCATTCTTTTAGTTCACCAGTTAAATAGAACTTAATTGCAGGAGGCACTTTAAACCAGGCCTTACCTGTTGCCATAGAAAAGGCCATGTCTGTAGAACCTACTCCAGTGGAAAAAGCACCTAAGGCCCCATAAGTACAGGTATGAGAGTCTGCTCCTACAACTATATCTCCTGCAGCAACTAGGCCTTTTTCTGGTAAAAGAACATGCTCAATTCCCATCTCACCAGTATCATAGAAATTAGTTATTTCATGTTCTTGGGCAAAGCTTCTGCAAAGTTTACACTGCTGGGCTGCATTAATATCTTTGTTTGGCGCAAAATGGTCCATAACCATTGCAACTTTTTCTTTATCAAAAACTCCATCTTTTTTAAATTTAGCAAATTCTTTTATGGCTACAGGTGATGTAATGTCATTTCCTAAAACCATATCTACATCTGCTAAAATCAGCTGGCCTGCTACAAGGTGATCAAGTTTTGCATGGTCTGCTAGTATCTTTTGTGTCATTGTCATTTGTTTAGCATTTTTCATATACTTCACTCCTAATCTTTCATTGCAAGCTTGTATTCTATAGCGTCAACTAGGGCTATAAGGCTTGCTTCAATTATGTCATTTGATACACCTATAGTATTCCAACTTCTCTTGGAATCTGATGTTTCAATTAAAACCCTTACCTTTGCTGCTGTTGTGGAACTTTCTTCTAGTACACGAACCTTGTAGTCCACTAACTGTAAATCTTTAATAGCTGGATAAAAAACAGTTAAAGATTTTCTTAAAGCTATGTCTAGAGCATTTACTGGACCATTTCCCATGGCAGCTGTCATTTCTTCCTTACCATCTACTTCCACCATAATTGTGGCTGAGGCAGGTTGTCCCCCTTCAGGTACTGGATACTCACCCATGGTCTTGTAAAGAACCAGTTTAAAATGGGGCTCAAAGGTATCTAGCACTTTTTTAATCATTAACTCAAAGGAGGCATCAGCTGCTTCAAAATGATAGCCAAAGTGTTCTAATTCTTTAAGTTTTTCCAGAATGACTCCTACTTTTGGATCATCTTTTGTTAATTCTGGAGCAAAAGATGATAACTTAGTCATCAAGGTGGATCGCCCTGCAACTTCACTCATTAAAAACTTTCTTTTATTACCCACAACCTCAGGCTCAATATGTTCAAAACTACTTTGAAGCTTTAGCACTCCATCTATATGCATACCTGCTTTATGGGCAAAGGCAGACTTACCAATGTATGGTTTGTCTCTAGGTACCTTTTTGTTGGATATTTCAGCTATTCTTCTGCTAACACTGTAAAGCATGGAAAGATTTCCAGAACATTCATAATCTGTCTTTAGTTTCAAGTTAGGAATAATAACTGAAAGATCTGCATTACCACACCTTTCTCCAATACCGTTAAAGGTCCCTTGAACCAAATCAATCCCCTCTTCTACTGCAATCATAGAGTTTGCTACAGCACAACCGGTGTCATTATGGCCATGTATGGAAAATTTTGCATCAGGAAATTTTTTAACAGCAACTCTAGTAATATCTTGTGTCTCTTGGGGCATGGTTCCACCGTTGGTGTCACATAAGGCAAGTACATCAGCTCCCCCTTTAAGTGCTGCTTCTAGCACCTTTAGGGCGTATTGGGGATTGGATTTATAGCCATCATAGTAGTGTTCAGCATCAAAAATTACATATTTACCTTTTTCTTTTAAATATGCTATGGTATCTTCTACAATTTTAAGATTATCATCTAAGCTTATTTTTAAAACTTTTTCTACATGAATATCCCAAGACTTACCAAATATTACTACAGCTTTCGTATTTGCCAATAAAAGAGCCTTTACATTGGCATCATCTTTCGGGTGGATATGGGCTCTAGCAGTGGAACCAAAGGCACATAGTTTGGCATTTTTTAACTCCAGCTCAGCAACCTTTTGGAAAAACTCCATGTCTTTTGGATTGGACCCAGGATTACCAGCCTCAATGTAATCCACACCAAAAGCATCTAAGGCCCTTACAATATTAAGTTTATCACTTACAGAAAAGGATATACCTTCTCCTTGAGCCCCATCTCTTAGGGTAGAATCCAAAATCTCAATTTTTCTTAACCTCATGCTAAACCTCACTTATCCTATATCTAATATCTTATTTATCCCATTTACATAGGCTAAGATACTAGATTCAATAATATTAGTAGAAAGCCCTCTTCCTATAACCGACAAGTCACTAGAAGTCATTTTTACAGTAACCTCACCTAAGGCGTCATTACCATCTGTAACTGAATTGATGGTGTAGTTGTCTAAACTTTCAATAATTCCGCCGGTTAAATCATTTATGGCATTGTATGCAGCATTTATTGGGCCATCTCCCAAAGCTACACCTTCTAAAATATCATCATCTTTTTTCAACTTAACAACACAAGAAGAACTGGACTCTTTTGCTGTATGAAGGTCAAAGGAAACAAGACTGTAGGTTCCTACAAACTTTCTTGTATTATTTACCACAGCTTCTAAGTCACTATCTGTAATGGTCTTTTTCTTGTCAGACAATTCTTTTATCTTTTCAAAATATATGGCTAATTGCTCTTCACTAAACTTATAGCCCATGGATTTTAACCTGTCTGCTATGGCATGCTTTCCAGAGTGTCTTCCAATTACTAGCTTGTTTTGTGAAATTCCCACATCCTCTGCCCTCATTATTTCATAGGTCTCTCTGGCAGAAAGAACACCGTGCTGGTGGATACCAGACTCATGGGCAAAGGCATTTGCTCCAACAATTGGTTTGTTTATGGGAGTGCTTTGTCCAATAATGTTATATACCAATCTGGAAGCCCTATTAATTTGTCTTGTATCTATGTTGGTATAGGCATTGAAGTAGGACCTTCTGGTTTTTAAGGCCATAACTATCTCTTCAAGAGCTGCATTTCCAGCTCTTTCTCCTAAACCATTTACTGTACATTCTACTTGAAGGGCCCCTGCCTTAACTCCCGCTAAAGAGTTGGCAACTGCCATACCTAAATCATTGTGGCAATGGACAGATACAATTACATCATCTATCCCTTCTACCCTTTCAAAAAGATATCTTATGGTAGAATATATTTCATCAGGAACTAAATATCCCACTGTGTCTGGCACATTTATGACAGTAGCCCCTGCTTTAATCGCCTTATTAAATACTTGAACTAAAAAGTCCTTATCGCTACGCATGGCATCTTCTGCAGAAAACTCCACATCAGAGCAATACTTTTTAGCATATTTTACTGCATGTTCAACAGCTTCTAAGACCCTTGGTCTAGTCATTTTTAGCTTGTGTTCCATGTGAATATCAGATGTAGCTAAAAAGGTATGGATTCTAGGACTATTGGCCTTTTTTATAGCTTCCCAAGCAGCATCAATATCCTTTTCTACCGCCCTTGCAAGGGCTGCTATTTGAGAGTCTTTTACAAGAGCAGATATTTCTTTGACACTTTTTAAGGCTCCATCTGAACTAATGGGAAAACCAGCTTCTATACAGTCAACCCCTAGGATTTCTAGTTGTTTGGCTATCTCAATTTTTTCCCTAGAGCTCATAGAGCACATGGGAGCTTGTTCCCCATCTCTCAAGGTGGTGTCAAATATTTTAATGTGTCTATCCATAATTATTCTCCTATTGCACAATGGCACCCTTGTCAGCTGAAGATACAGATCTTGCATATCTTGCAATATAGCCTTTTAGGTCTTGCTTTTTCTTAATTACCATTGTCTTTTGTCTTGTGTCTAATTCTTCTTTTGATATATCTAAATCAATTTTATTTTTATCTATATCAATATTTATTGTATCCCCTTCTTTTACATAGGCTATTGGGCCTCCACTGGCAGCTTCATCAGAAACATGGCCTATGGCAGCTCCCCTAGTTGCACCAGAAAACCGTCCATCAGTAACCAAAGCAACATACTTATCCAAGCCCATTCCAGCTATAGCGGATGTGGGATTTAACATTTCTCTCATACCAGGTCCCCCTGCTGGCCCTTCATAGCGGATTACTATGACATCACCTTTGTTGATTTTTCCAGAATAAATTGCTCCACAAGCTTCTTCTTCACTATCAAAAACCCTAGCTGGTCCAGAATGCTTTAACATTTCTTTATCCACTGCGCTTCTTTTTACCACCGCTCCATTAGGTGCTAAAGACCCAAACAGTACAGCAATACCTCCCTTTTCAGAGTAAGGATTGTCTATAGGTCTAATGACATCGCTTCTCATAATTCTTACCTTATGATTTTCCAGATTTTCTCCCATTGTTTTGGTTGAATAGGTCATTACATTGGGGTCAAAGAGAGATTTTTTTATAAGCTCCCCTATAACCACACTAACGCCGCCTGCTGCATCTAAATCTTGCATATGGTGAGGACCGGCAGGAGCAAGTTTACATAGGTTAGGAGTTTTTTCACTTATCCTATTTATTGTATTAAGATCCATTTTAACCCCTGCTTCGTGAGCTATAGCCATCAGGTGCAAGACAGAGTTGGTAGAACAACCTAAAGCCATATCCACTGCTAGGGCATTAAAGAAGGCTTGCTCGGTCATAATTTGTCTGGGTGTCACCCCTTTTTCTAGGGCCACCATAACAGCTCTACCTGCACTTTTTGCTAATTGAATTCTTTTTGAATAGGCAGCAGGAATGCTTCCATTTCCAAATAGGGCCATTCCCAAGGCTTCACTTAAGCAGTTCATAGAATTGGCAGTAAACATTCCAGAACAAGACCCACAACTGGGACAGCAGGAGTCTTCAATGGCCAATAATTCCTCTTCATCTATGGTCTTATTGGCATAGGCTCCTACCGCCTCAAATGCAGAGTTTAAATCTAAATTAGTTTTTCCATCATTTAATGAGAGCATAGGTCCACCAGATACAAAAACGCTAGGTAGATCCATACGGGCTGCTGCCATGAGCATTGCAGGAACAATCTTGTCACAATTTGGTATAAATACCAAGGCATCAAAGGCATGGGCCATTACCATACATTCTATTGAATCAGCAATTACCTCTCTAGATGAAAGAGAATATCTCATACTCTCTTGTCCCATTGCTAGACCATCACAAACCCCTATAACATTAAACTCCATAGGTGTTCCACCTGCTGATATGACTCCATCTTTAACAGCTCTTGCTATATCTTTTAGGTGAATGTGTCCTGGTACAATTTCGTTAAATGAATTTACCACTCCAATTAAAGGCCTAGATATTTCATAATCTGTATATCCCATAGCTTTTAAAAGAGATCTTTTAGGACTAGCTTGTATTCCTTTTTTTAATGCATCACTTCTCATTTTTTATCCTTTTCTTTGTTTTCTTACAAAACAACTATTTCTTATCTTGCCAGCTCATCTTATCTCTAAGTTCTTTACCGACTTTTTCAGTTAGGTGTTCATTTTGCATTCTTCTCATAGCCAAAAATGATGGTCTATTAGCTTGATTTTCTAAAATCCACTTGGTAGCAAAGGTTCCATCTTGGACTTCATTTAAGATTTGTTTCATTTCAGCCTTTACAGAATCCGTAATTATTCTATCTCCAGATACATAATCACCATATTCAGCTGTATCGGATATGGAGTGTCTCATAAAAGAGATTCCTTGAGCTACAACCAAATCTATAATCAGTTTCATTTCATGAATACATTCAAAATATGCACTTTCTGGTTGATAACCTGCTTCTACTAAGGTGTCAAAGCCTGCCTTCATAAGAGCAGTTACACCTCCGCACAATACAGCTTGCTCACCAAACAGGTCGGTTTCGGTTTCTTCTTTAAAAGTTGTTTCTAAAACTCCAGCTCTAGCCCCACCTATGCCTGCTGCATATGCAAGAGCTATTTTTTTGGCATTACCTGTATAGTCTTGATAAACAGCAATTAAACTGGGAACACCTTTACCTTCTTCATACTGGCTTCTAACTGTATGACCAGGTCCTTTTGGTGCAATCATAATTACGTTAACATCTTGTCTAGGAATAATTTGATTGTAGTGAATATTAAAGCCGTGGGCAAAAGCTAGGGTAGAACCAGCTTTTAGGTTATCTTTAATATCCTCTTTATATAGTTTGGCTTGCAGTTCATCATTTACTAAGACCATGGTTAAATCAGCATTTTTAACCGCTTCTTTTGTTACCATAACCTTTAGTCCCGCTGCCTCTGCTCTTTGCTTGGACTTAGACCCCTCATAAAGGCCTACAAGAACATTAACTCCGCTTTCTTTCAGGTTTAAAGCATGGGCGTGTCCTTGACTTCCATAACCTATAACTGCTACTGTTTTTCCTTCTAGAAGTGATAAATCACAATCCTTTTCATAATACATCTTTGCCATTTTTTATTCTCCTTTTTTTCTTGGACTTAACCTTGTCCGTTGGTAAATATACCTCTTTTTATTGCTACTGCACCGGCTCTGGACATTTCTAAAATTCCAAACTCCGATACAAACCTAATAAATGCATCTAATTTATCCGACTCTCCTGTAATTTCTACAGTTAGCGAATCAAAATTAAAATCTACTACTCTTCCTCTAAAAATGTTTACAGATTCTACTATCTCTCCCCTTGTCTTTTTGGTTACCTGAATCCTTAAAAGAAGATGCTCTCTTATGACAGTGTTTTCAGGTGGTAAAATCTCTACACTTTTTACATCATGGAGTTTTTGTAGCTGTTTTGCAATTTGCTTTCTAGTTGCTTCATCCCCTCTTGCTATGATGGTCATTCTAGAAAAATCATCATTTTCAGTTACAGCCACATTCAATGAGTCAATGTTGTAATTTCGTCTTGCAAAAAGACCAGAGACCCTTGTCAATACCCCCGCATGGTTATTTACTAAAACGCTTAGTATAAATTGATTTTCTTTCATACCCAACTCCTCTTTTTTCTAACTACTCTGTTATGATACTGTCAATTGAACCACCTGGCGGTATCATAGGAAGAACTCTAACATCCTTATTTATTATACATTCAATTACTACTGGACCTTTTGCCATAAAGGCTGAATCAAGGGCTTCTTTTAAATCTTTTTCATCAAAAACCCTATGACCTTGGGCCCCAAAGGCTTCTGCCAACTTAACAAAATCTGTTTGCCTCTCCAAAGTAGTGTTGGAATAACGTTCTTGGAAAAAGTCTTTTTGCCACTGTCTAACCATTCCTAAAACCCCATTGTTAAAAATGATAACTACTAAGGGTAGTTGATTGGAAACTGCAGTGGACAATTCATTTAAGTTCATTCCAAAAGAACCATCACCAGTAAATAATACAGTTTTTTCACAGCCTGTGGCAAAACAAGCCCCAATTGCAGCTCCCATGCCAAAGCCCATGGTTCCTAGACCTCCTGAGGTACAGTGGGTTCTAGGCTTTCTAAATTTATAGTATTGGGCAACCCACATTTGATGTTGTCCCACATCGGTAGCTATAACGGTATCTTCATTGGTGTATTCCATTACCTTTTCTATAATAGTTTTAGGATGCAATAAGTCCCCAACCTTATTTTTGGCCTCTTCTTCTGCCATCATTTTATCCACTTCTAAAAGCCATTCTTTATTATTCTTTTTCTCTACCATGGGTAGTAATTTTTCTAAAACTTCCTTTAAGTCCCCTGTTAGACTAAAGTGGGCTTCAATATTTTTATCAATTTCTGCAGGATCTATATCTATATGGATAAACTTAGCATTTTTGGTATACCTGTTTTTGTCACCAGTTGCTCTATCTGAAAATCTAACCCCTATACCAATTACTAAATCTGCTTCTGATACTGCCTTGCTAGAGGCATATCTGCCATGCATGCCGGTCATTCCCAAGGCATACTTGTAATCAGCTGATATTCCATTAAGTCCCATCATAGAAGTTCCTATGGGAGAATCAATCTTTTTTGCAAAATCCATTACCAACTTGCTGGCATTGGAAATTACTACTCCTCCACCAGAATATATAAAGGGTTTTTTACTATTAGCAATAAGCTCAACTACTTTTTCAAAATCTTTAGCTGAGTTTTTAGGAATCTCTTTAGGAGTATATTCTTTTTTCACATCCTCAAATTCAAACTCTGCCATTTGAACATCTTTTGGTATGTCAATAAGCACAGGTCCTGGTCTTCCTGACTGGGCTATTGCAAAGGCTTCTCTAACGATGTCTGCTAAGTCTCTTGGGTCTTTAACAATATAGTTATGTTTTGTAATGGGCATGGTTATTCCAGCTATATCAACCTCTTGAAAGCTGTCTTTACCTAAAAGAGAAAGGGCGACGTTACCTGTTATGGCAACAATAGGTGATGAATCCAAATAGGCATTGGCAATTCCTGTTACTAGATTGGTAGCACCTGGTCCAGATGTGGCTATTACCACTCCTACCTTACCAGACACTCTAGCATAAGCATCTGCAGCATGGGCTGCTCCTTGTTCATGGGCTGTTATGACATGATTTATCTTGTCCGACTGCTTATATATCTCATCGTACAAATTAAGCACTGCCCCTCCAGGGTATCCAAACACCCTATCACAACCTTGTTCAATTAACGTATCAATAATTACCTTAGTTCCTCGTGTCTTCATAAATGTATCCCCTTTAAAATAAAAAATCCTACAGTTTGTATTTCTGTAGGATTGCCAATTTGCTAATTATTTCGGTTATGACTTTACTTTTATCCGATTCAGCTTATACTTGCTCCCTACAAAATTGCCTATAATAATTACTAGGACATTGACTAACAGTAGTAGGACTGATAGGGCTAAAGCTGTATCTTGAATTATATTTGCTAAAATATTAGTCATTACCGACTCCCAAATTTATTTTAACCACAATATCATGTTAAAAAGGACTTGTCAACAAAAGAAAATAAAAAAAAGGGGAATTTTTGAGGGGTTTCCTCATTTTTTCCCTTTTTTTAATAATCTTATCAATTCTCTTGTATATTTAAGCAATCATGAGTTTAGTGACAACTTATATGGCCAGTTGAAAATTATCTAGTTAAACTGAGAACTTAAATATATATTTCTATATACATAAAGTAAACCCATTTACTACTTTAATATTCTGAACTTTCCAACCAAAGGAAGTTCTTTAGCTCTCTTTTTAACCGCATTAATAATTCCATTAATAATGAGGTAGAGCATAACCACTGACCCTGCAAAAGCTATTAAATATACTAAAATTAGTAAAATCCAATGAATCATTGAAGCTAATATTAGAAGAATTTGAACAATTATAGCTAGAGCTGTACCAAGTATTGCCAGTATCAAGCCTTGATTTGCATGGAATCTTGTATATTTGGAATTAGGAAAACAAATCCAAGGTATTAAAACCAACCAACCTAAATATGAGACAACTGATAGTCTTTGGAATAGATTAATTTCTTCTTCCTCGTATTCTTGGGTTGTTTCTGTAGTATCACCAAGTTTTTTAAAGAAAGGCTCTTTAGGTTCTTGTGGCACTTGGACTGGAGCTGCTGCCAAAGGTGGTAAGGGAGCTGGTCCACTAGCTGGAGATGGTGGTGGGCTTGGACTAGGCTGAACAGGGGCAGTTGCTGCTACTGGAGTTCCGCATACTGCGCAAAACTTAGCTCCCTCTTCTAATTCATTTCCACAATTAACACATTTGTTTGTTGCTTTTACCTCTTCATTAACTTGTTCAACAGCTGGTGCAGCTTCTAAATTATGACCACAATGGGGACAAAATTTAGCATCAACTTCAACTGGATTATTGCAATTAGGACAATTCATTTGAGTTTCTCCTCTCGTAATATGTACTTTTTGGTATATAAAATATATTACCATATAAATTTGGTTTTATTCAACAATTTTAGGTTTTTATTAAACTAAGTGAATTGAAACTTAGTCAATCTTGAAAAAAAGTGAATTGTTTTCAGGATAGACATACCACTTACTTCCTAGCTTTAAAGCCTTAAGGGAGATTATATAGTCTTCTTTATATCCCTTACCTTTAAGCTCCATATTAATGGTCAAGGATATAACCTTATTGACCCTTCTTTTTGGGATGGTCCAAGTTTCAAAAAGATAGTCTTTTGCAGAACTTATACGAAATTTAGGCCAATACTCTTTTGCCCTAACCTTAAAGCGCAACCTATAATTTTCCCCATGATCATTCATAAAGGTATTGTAAATAGTATCTAGATTTTTTGAGGCTTCCTCATAAGACAAGTCACCAAAGGATTCTTTTTGATTAAGTAAAAGTTGGGTTTGCTTGGGAAAAGCCTTTAAAAATAGTTCTATATCGTTTTTCTCTATAGCTCTAAAGTACTTATGTAAAGATTGGTCTAGGCCGAAAATGGAGTTTGAAATCATGGATAGGAGTAAAATTGCTACAATGATAGCTATAAGGGTAAAGGTAAAATTTCTATTAACATTAAATTTTGTCTTAATCGTAGATACATTTATTTTAACTTCTAGTTTTTGACCACATTCTTCACAGAACCTAGACCCAAAACTATTAGTACTACCACAAGATTTACAAATCCTAGCCATTTTACCTCCAAACAGTGATTTAACCAATTATTATATATATTATAACCGATTATGTGGGAAATGTAGCTTTGTAATCCATAAGACAAGTTTATATAAATCCTAAAATATGTTAATATTAAAAAAGAAATTTCTTGGACTCTTTCAAGCAAAAGATATATATAGAGGAAATAAATGGGACAAAATATGGAAAAGAATATAGTAGATAATATAGATGATAAGGGACAAATGGACATAGTTAGTAACGATTTTAAGGACAAAAAAAAGATTTTAACAAATGTTTTACTCTTTGGAGCTTTTCCTTTTATCTGTATAGTATTTGGTCTTTTAGGAAAATGGATTTTATTCGGTATAGCCCTATTTATATATCTTGGTATATTTATATATATTAAACTAGAAAGCATTTGGCTAATTATAACCGGTTATTATGATAAAAAGGGAGACCTTTCCAATGCCCTAAGAGCCTCTTTTAAGGCTTACAAGAGAAAAAACTCAGACATGAACACTGCTAACATATTTGTATATATGCTTTTAAAAACAGGAAAGTATGAAAAAGCAGAAGAGGTTATTAAAGATAACACAAAAAGACAGATGACAGAAAACCAATATATAGCCTTTTATTCAAATTATGCCCTAGCCCTTTGGAAACTAAATAAGATTTCTAAGGCCATAGAAGTTTTTGACGAAGTTTTAGAAAAATTCGAATCCACCTCCATATATGTTTCTTTTGGTACAATTCTTACCTTCTCTGATGATTTAAATAAGGCCTTGGAAGTAAATAAAAAAGCTTATGAATACAATTCAGCTAGTAAGGGTATAAAAGATAATTTGGCAACAACATACTTTCTTTTAGGTGATAGAGATAGGGCCAAAAGACTTTATGATGAACTTTTAGATGACCCTGCATCCTTTCCAGAAGCCTATTACAACGCTGGTAGAGTTTATCAAGCTATTGGTCAATATGATGAAGCTATTAGATTATATAAGCAAGCCTTATCCAAGACCTTTAATGGACTAAGTGCTGTTTCAAGAGATGAAGTTGTTAAAAGAGTGGACTATCTAAATAGAGGCCAAGGCATATAAGAAAAAGAGGGAAACCTTTTAAATTCCATATATTTATTAGTTACTGGATGCATAAAACCTAATTCGCTGGCAAATAGAGCAATATTTCCCTTAGGTCCTTTTCCGTATTTCATGTCTCCAAATATGGGATGACCCAAATGGGCCAATTGGACTCGGATTTGATGGTGTCTACCAGTTTTAAGCTCTACTTCCAATAGAGAAAGATTCTTTTTTGTTGCTAGGACATCAAAAGATAATTCAGCATACTTAGCCCCTTCTTGGTCAGCTTTAACCACAAAGGAGGTATTAGTTTTATGGTTTTTAAGAAGATAATCTTTAAGTACCATGGAATCTTTTTCAATTTGACCTTCTACAACAGCCAAGTACTTTCTTCTCATCTGCCCTTTTCTAATACTATCACTTAACCTTGCAGCAGCCTTTGAAGTTTTTGCAAAGACCATAAGACCACCCACTGGCCTATCTAATCTATGAACAAGGGCGATAAAAACATTGCCTGGCTTATTTTCCTTCTCTTTTATATATCCCTTTACTTGGTTTAAAAGATCAAAATCCTTTGAACTATCTTCCATGACTGGCTGATTGGGATCTTTTACTAGAACGATTATGTGGTTGTCTTGATATACAATATCCAATGCTACCTCTATCTTAAAAAATCTAAAATAATTCTATTACAGACCCAACCTTTAGTAAAGAAGGGTTTTTCTCTTTACTTACTTGATTTATGTTATTATGTTAGTAGTAATCATTTGGAGGCTAAAATGGATTCTAGAACAAGAGTAATCAATGTGTTAAATCACAAAAGCGTGGACCGTTTCCCCCGTGCCCTTTGGGACTTACCCAATGTTAAAATTTTAAAGCCAAAAGAACATGAATTAATGTTTTCTACCCTAGAAAGAGACACCATAAATCCAAGAGTTGGCTTTGCAACAAGTAGGTATCAAAAAGGTCTTGTACACCGTATGCCTAGATATACTGATGAATTTGGTTGTACTTTTAAAGTTGCAGAAGAAGGGGTAGTTGGAGAGGTAAAGGACCCCATTTTTAGAAATCTTGATGATATTGATAGATACATCATGCCCTTTGAAATTCTTGAAACAATAGATAAAGATGAAATAAACAGACAATGTGCTGATACTAACAAATTTACTTTAGTAAGCACCCACATAAGACCCTTTGAAAGATTACAGTTTATGAGAGGAACAGAGGATCTTTTTGTTGATTTAGCCATGGAAGAAGAAAAGATTTTAAAGCTTCTTAAACGCCTTCATCACTTTTACATGAAAGAATTAGAGATTTTAACAGACACAGACGTAGATGGTTTTTCCTTTATGGATGATTGGGGCTCTCAAGTATCACTGTTAATTAATCCTCAAATGTGGAGAGAGCTTTTCAAACCTCTTTACAAGGACTACTGTGATTTAGCTCGTTCTAGAGGTAAATACATATTTTTCCACTCAGATGGCTTTATTGAAGAGATTTATCCTGATTTAATAGAAATTGGTATAGATGCTATTAACTCTCAACTATTTTGTATGGATATTGAAAAGTTAGTAGACCTATATGGTGACAAGGTCTGTTTCTGGGGAGAGATTGATAGACAATATATTCTTCCCTTTGGCAGTGTTGAAGATGTTAAAAAAGCAGTGGATAGGGTTGCTGATGCAATCATTGCTAAAAATGGCAAAAGAACTGGAGCCTTTGCCCAGTGCGAATGGAATGCTGTAGATCCTGTGGAAAATATTAAAGCAGTATTTGATCAATGGGATACAAAGTAGGATTGTAGTAAAAAAATATTAATATTCAATACCCCTTCTCCCAGAAATGTTCTTGGTAAAGGGGTGTTTTATTGCCTTTAAATCTGATACATAGTCAGCTATATCAATTAGTTCTTGACTTGCTCTTCTTCCGCTTAATAGAACCTCTAGTTTTTTAGGTTTATCTCTTAAAAAATCCAGAAGTTCTTTATTAGATATTATATCTAGGCTTACAAGACCTAGTATTTCATCTAATATGAGCATGTCATACTTATCTGGATTTTCCTTTATTTCCTCTACAAGTGCTAAAAAGGCATTTTTATGTTCTTTTGCATAAGCCTCTTTTTCTTCATCAGACATGTAGTAATAGAAGGTCTTTGAAGTACAAACTCTTTTTAGGTCCAAGTTTTTTAAGTCTTGTAATACATTAATCTCGCCTGAGTTTTGCCCCTTTTGAAATTGAATAAAATAGACTTTCATCTTTTGTCCCAAGGCTCTTATGGCACTTCCTATACAAATTGAAGTCTTGCCTTTACCGTCTCCAGTATATATGTGGATTAAACCAATATTTTCATCTATCTTTTTATTGTTCATTTTTCACCAAGGTATCATCGATAATTTCTTCTTCTAGCTCTATATCAAAATATGAGTTGAATATTCTCATTATGGCAGGAACAGTATATGAGCCCCAAACTCCCTTTTCAATAATAACTCCAACTGCAATTTCTGGTTCATAAGCTGGAGCATAGGCTATGGAAAGACCATTAGATGAAGAGTAGGACTCATAACCTGTTTCGGCGGTTCCAGTCTTTGCAGCTACTTCTAAAGGATATTTGGCAAATACTCTTTTAGCTGTACCTTCTTTTGCTACAAGTACCATAGACTCTCTAATAATATCATCGGTTTCCTTGCTAATGCCAATGTCTTTGTAGTCTTGGTTAGGGCTATATATTAGATTTCCTTCTTGGTCTAAAATCTTTAGTATTACATGAGGGGTATATTGCTTACCACCAGAGGCCAAGGTGGCTGCATATGAAGCTATTTGAACTGGGGTAAAACTGTTATACAACTGTCCTGTTGCAGTTTGGGCAGTGTCTGCTATCCACCAAGGTTCTTCAAAGGCCTGCTGTTTATAGTCTCTACCACTTACAATTCCTCTGCTTTCTCCTGGTAAATCAATTCCAGTTCTAACACCTAGATTAAAGGCTCTACTCCAAACATTCAGTTCATCTATTCCAATATCCAAACCTAACTTATTAAAAAATAGGTTACAAGATTGCTCTAGGGCTGTTACAACATTAATTTTTCCATGCCAACTCAAGCAAGAAAAGGAGTGGCCTCCTATTTCTTCTTTCATCTTACACTCTATTTTAGTATCTATATTTATAGCTCTGTTTTCTAGGCCAGCAACTGCTACTAAAGGCTTAAAGATAGAACCAGGAGTGTATAGGGCTTGTATTGCCCTATTAAACATAGGAGTGTTTACTTCGTCTAAAATGACTTCTGCTCTTTTTTCTATGGACTCAGGGTCATTGTTTATGAACCAGGAGGGGTCAAAGTACTTGTTGTTTGCACAAGCTAGGATTTCACCATTATTTACATTTTGGACAACAGCTACAGCTGCATTTGCATCACCAAAGTTCTTTTCAAAGTCAGCTTTAGCAATTATTTCTTCTATAGTTACCTCTAGAGCATCTAAGGCAGCCTCTTGTAAATCTAAATCTATTGTTAGATAAACATCAGCCCCATCTACTGGATTTTCTCCTTCAATAACAGATAAGATATTTCCAGACACATCTGTATCTACAATAGCATAGCCCTTTTTGCCCTTTAAGTAGTCTTCACAATAAAGTTCAATGCCCATCTTTCCTATCATATAGTCTTCTTTTAGACTTTCATCTTGGGCCATTTCGCTTTCAGAAACTCTGCCAATGTAGCCAATGATATGGGAGATAAGGGCTGCTTTTTCTGAATAAACCCTAACATAGCTTTGTCTAAAAGAAACACCACCTAACCTGTGTTTATTCTCTGTTATATGGGCTAGGGTATCTAAAGAAACATCAGTAGCTATTTCAATATAACCATTTAGGTAGTCTGGTCTCATTTTTTGGATTTCATATCTAAAGCTTATAATTTTATAGGCATCTAGGTCTGAGTAGGATTTATCAACAAAGAAAAAACTTCTCAAAAAAAGGAAAAACTCATAAGGGTCGTAAATTACCTTGTTTTCAGCTATAGAAAATAGGTCTTTTCTGGTTTGCCAGGCTTGCAAATCTTCATCGGTCCATTTTTCATTAAAGACAAAGGTTTCAAATTCTTGATTATATTCTAAGGCTGTAGAAAGACTTCTTTTAAAGTTCTCATTGTTTTTAGTTAAAAGGTCGTACAAGAATAACAAGGTGGGATTTAGGTTATCACTAGCAGTAAAAGCCTTGGTCAAATAGACATTGGTACATTCCCTGTTATAGGCAAGAAGAGTTCCATTTCTATCATAAATGTTTCCCCTTTTAGCCTCTATTTCATAACTTCTCTCTATTTTTACTGAGCTTTGAGTAATGTATAGTTTACCGTCAATAATTTGCAGCTTATATAATTGGCCAACAAAAATGGTCATTATTAAGATCATGACTATTGCAAAAAGCAAATAACGATTTTTAATTATTCTGTTTATGCTGTCCATATAAAAGTCGTTTACTCCTTTTTGCGTATGTATTATTTATGATAAAAAAGATTACAGTAAGAACAAAGACAAGACTAGCTGTATATGTGGCACTAAATAGGGCTTCTTTTCCATAGAGGAAAAATCTGGAATAAAACTCTTTAAATCCCACATTTAATAAAAGTGCGTACAAGCTTCTTAAAAATGATAAACCCCAGGCTGATATGGTTAAAATAATCATATTTTCTCTTTCAAAGTGCTTTGCCAAGGTAATAGCCCCAAAAGATGCAAGAAAACAGAAAAGAGTTACCGGCCCTATAAAACTACTATAGAGCAAATCATATATAAAGCCACTGGCTGAAAATATGATTATGGTTTGATTGTCCTTTTTACCCATGGCAGCTAACATAAGTAAGACTAACAAGAGGTTAGGATAAGCTGGCCCTATGGATAACCATTTAAATATGTAGGGCTCAAATATTAGAATAATGCATATAAATAAGTATGTATACCACTTGTAACTGTACATTTGATTCTATTGCTCTTTTTCCATCAATAAAAAAACCTTGTCTATGGAATAAAAGTCTACATAGGGCTCTAGCACCCCAAACTGCTCATTGGTTGTTTCATCATTAAAAACTTCCACAATTATTCCTACGAAAATTCCCTTGGGATAAATGCCTCCAAAACCACTGGTTTCTACCACATCACCCACTTCTATTATAACATTGTCAGCTATATTAGTTATAAGGCACTTTCCTGCCTCTTTATACCTAATATCTCCAACAATATTTACATGACCCCCCTCTGGTTTTGAAATCCAACCACTTATTCCCATAGTTTCATCAATAATCGGAACGATTATAGATGTGGTGTAGGTCATGGAATGGACCCTACCATAAAGGGTGTTGTTGGCAGCTAAAACAGGTAAATCGAACTTTACCTGGTCTTTTTCTCCAACATCAATTTTATACCTGTATATGTGATTTCCAGGATCTGCCCCCATTATGTTGGCACCTAGAATATCATAGCCTTCAAAGATATTTTTTAATTTAATAGCTTCTCTTAAAAGTTGATTTTCTTCGTCTAAGAGAGAAAGAGCTGCATTTTTTTCCTTTAAAATCTGGTTTTCCAGTTCTAATTCCTTGCTTTTTTCCAAAAGCTCACTGTACTGTATCCTAGTTATATTTCTTTCTTTGAAATACTCTTCGATACCGTTAATTTTCTTTTGCACCCACGAAACAGGAATGGTCACTATATTCCTGATTATATTTACCTTGCTGTAACGATTTATGGATAAAACAGCTACAATTAGTAATATTAAAACTACAAGTGCAATCTGAAATTTTCTGTTTTTCAGAAATTTCAAGTTCTGCTCCTATACCTTTGTTATACCTTTAAAATAATCCAGTTTAGTTAGCATTTTACCTGTACCAATAGCCACGCACTCTAAGGGTTTATCCGCTACTTTTACTGGTATATTTCCTGTTTTTTCACTTAAATATGCATCTAGTCCAGATATAAGGGCTCCACCCCCACTTAAAACAATACCATTTGCCATAACGTCTGCTGTTAGCTCTGGCGGTGTTAGTTCTAGTGTCGCTCTTATAGCTTCTAAAATTTCAGAAAAGATTGGTTGCATTGCCTCTCTTATTTCATCTGAATTAAGAGTGAGATTAACGGGTAGTCCTTGGTCGGCATTTCTTCCTCTAATCATCATGGTCTTAATCTCATCAAAGCCCATAGCATTTCCAATATTAACCTTTAGGTCTTCAGCAGTTCTTGCCCCTATTAGCACCCTGTACTTCTTTTTAACATACTGGGTAATTAATTCATCAAAGGTATCACCTGCTGATCTGAGAGTTTGGCTATTTACAATATTGCCCATGGAGATAACTGCAACCTCTGTAGTACCTCCTCCAATATCAATAATCATATTGCCGGTAGGTTCAAAAACTGGTAAACCAGCTCCTACAGCTGCCATCAAACTTTCTTCAGGATCAAATATTTCTTTAGCACCTGATTCTAAGCCTGCTTCAATAACCGCTTTTCTTTCTACCTTTGTAACCCCTGCAGGTACACAAATAACCATAGATGGTTTAGATAGAATAGCTCTTCCTACAGCCTTTTTAATAAACTGCTTTAACATTCCCAAGGTTCCTTGGTAGTCAGCTATTACCCCATCTCTTAAGGGCTTAACAGTTATAATGTTTTGTGGGGTCCTACCCAACATCGCCCTAGCATCGTTACCAACCGCTACGACTTTTCTTGTTTTTGCTTCCATAGCAACAACTGAAGGTTCTCTTAAAATAACCCCCTTGTTGCGCTCGTAAATAAGGGTGTTAGCTGTTCCTAAGTCTATACCTATATCTCTGCCGAATAATGACATACTTTATCTTTCCTTTCATTTAATCTATTATAGCATGCTTTGAGTTAGAAAAGAAAAATATTTTTCCTCAGAAACAATAATATGATCTCTTAATTCCATCCCCAAAAGAATGCCAGATTTCTTTAATCTTTTGGTTAAAAGTATATCACTTTTTGAGGGTTTTACATTATTAGAAGGATGATTATGCACTAAAATAAAGCTATGAGCACATGCTTTAATAACTTCTAGGAAAATATCTCTAGGATGTACAATTGAAGTGTCTAAAGTTCCTATAGAAATAGTGCTTTCTGAAATTAGATTCATACGAACATCAAAGCACAAAATCCAACAAACCTCTTTGGTTAAGCCTCTTGCTTTTGGCATCATATATTCAGCAATTTGCTCAGGTGAACTTACATTTTGTCTGTTTATCTCCACAACCTTTAAACGTGTAGCTAGCTCTAGGCTTGCTTTTATAGTTATAGCTTTTACCTTTCCAATACCCTTGTGCTGCATGAGCTGTCTTATACCAGACTTATAAAGGCCTTTTAAGCCTCCTCCTAAGTCTGGACAAGACAAGAGCTTTCTTGCTAATTCAGTAGCATTTTTTCCATCTCCACCAGTTTTAATAATAATAGATAAAAGTTCAGCATCAGATAAATGCTTGGCTCCCTTGGAATAAAGCTTTTCATAAGGCCTTTCATCCAAAGGTAGGTCTTTAATTAAGAAATTACCCATAAATCTCTTTAATGACACTGTATACAGATGATAGAGGAAGTCCCATTACATTGTAATAGTCTCCTTTAATCTTTTTTATGAATTTTGAGGCATAACCTTGAATGCCATAAGCACCAGCCTTGTCAAAGGGCTCTTTTGTAGCTATATAATCTTCTATATCCTTTTTACTAAGCTTCATAAACTTAACCTTAGTTTTTACTGTAAAAACTCTTTCAAAGCCTTCTTTAGTAAGTAAGCAAACTCCAGATATAACTGTGTGGGTCCTGCCGCTCAAACTTTCTAACATAGCATAAGCATCTTGTATTGAGCTGGGTTTTCCAAGGATTTTTCCCTTTAAATATACTAAGGTATCAGCTCCTAAGACTAAACAGTCTCTATCAATCTTGTTTACAACATTTTGCGCCTTTTCTTTAGCTAAGGCCTTAACAAGTTTGGATACAGGTAGATTTGAAAAGTTACTTTCCTTTTCATCAGGTTGCATAATTGTAAAAGAAATTCCTGCTCTTTCTAGTATTTCTTTCCTTCTAGGGGATGCAGAAGCCAAGATTAATTGTGTCATTATTATCTCCTTCAACCTTATACTATATTTCTATTTTGGTATTATTCAATATACAAACATAAAATCATTATGCTAAACTTACCACATCTTATTTGCTTCTTCCATAAGTGCTTGTCTGGTTGCCTTGTTTTCACTACCTTGGGCATAGGGCATCTTAATAACAGCCATAAAGCCTAAGCTTCCAAAGAGAATCTTAGAGTAATATGAAATGAGTCTCCATATGAATATTACAGACAAGGCTGGAGATGTTGTAAAAAATGGGGCTATTAAGAGTAAGGCTATTCCTTCTGCTCCTCCAGCTGTACCAGGAGTTGGTACATATGAGGTCATCATAGAGGTTAAAATAGCACAAACTAAAAGAGTAAAGCCATGTTCAAAAGAGCCTTCAATTGCCCTTAACATAAAAACAGGCACTATGTATATACAAATCAATTCTGCAGTTTGCAAAACAATAGCAAATAGCCAGTACCAGGGTTTTTTAGCAAAAACTTCAACGCCCTTTCTAAAACTAACAAAGGCCTCTTGGGTATATTTTTCTATCTTGTCATATTTTTTAGGTACAAATTTTTTAACTAGTTTCATTACTAGTTTTACAGTCCATTTGGAAAGTTTTCCTGTGGATAAAAAGGCTATGATAACCCCTAAATACAGGGTACATACTACAACTGCTGGAATAAAGTAGGCATAAAAGGCTGGAATCTTTCTAAGTAAGTAATTCTTAGCTATGAAAAACCCTATTAAAGATAAAGCCAGTTCTAAAACCATATACAAAAAAGACCTAATAATGGCTAAAGAAGTTCCTATGCCAGTGTCTAGTCCTTTTTTAGTTAAGGTATATACTAAAGCAGGTTGTCCTCCTGAAGAAAAAGGAGTAATAGCTGATATAAAGTCATGGGATAAAACTGCTAGAAAATTGCCACCTGGATCTTTTTCTTCTCCAATCATACTCTTTTTTAGAACCTTTACAGATATGGAACCTAAAATCCATAGGGCCAGAACACATAAAAGAGCTATTAATAAATAAAGGTAGTCAATTGTTTTAAAAATATCTAAAGCCTTGTCCACCGACTTATCAGTAAACATTAGCACAATAAAAATTGCACCTATTCCCAAAGCTATAAAAAGGTTTATAAGTAGTTTTCTCATCTTTTCTCCAAATTATCTATGTTCACACCTTCTACTGTTACATCAATAGAGTCCAAAACAATGTCCAGGTCATTTTTTAAAACTGAAGCTATGGCCTGTTGAAGGATCTTTACGGTTTGTGGAATAACAATACCGTAATCAATATCTAAAAAAACTTCGACTCCTTTAAACTTGTCTGTATCGGTAATCTTTACAGATTTTCTTTTTTTGGTTAATTTGACCGTATCAAAAAGGTCAATTGTGTTTGCTATTTTAACTATAATAATACTTTCTGCTATATTAGCACCAGAATTATTAATCATCCTATTAAAACTCCGCATGTTTTGGAACTCTTGGAAAAGGAATAACGTCTCTAATATTTGACATTCCTGTCATATACATTATCATTCTCTCAAAACCAAGTCCATAACCTGAATGGGGAACTGTACCATATTTTCTAGTATCTAGATACCACCAATATTCCTTTGGATCCAAGCCCATTTCTGTCATTCTTTCCAAAAGAGTGTCATAATCTTCTTCTCTTTGACTGCCACCTATTATCTCACCAACCCCTGGAACTAAAAGGTCCATAGCTCTAACAGTTTTTTGGTCAGGGTTAACCTTCATATAAAAGGCTTTTATACCTCTTGGATAGTCTGTTACAAAAACAGGTTTCTTAAAGTGTTTTTCAGTAATGTATCTTTCGTGTTCTGTTTGAAGGTCACAGCCCCACTCCACCTTGTTTTCAAACTTTTCTCCACTTTTTAATAAAATATCAATAGCATCTGTGTAGGTAACCTTAATAAATTCTGAGTCTGTTACCACCTTAAGTTTATCAAAAAGGCCTGGCTCAATAAATTTATTGAAAAAATCCATTTCATCAGGGCATTTTTCCATTACATAATTAATAATATATTTTATCATTTGCTCTGCTACTGTCATGTTGTCTTCTAGGGTAGCAAAGGCCATTTCAGGCTCAATCATCCAAAACTCAGATGCATGTCTAGCTGTGTTGGAGTTTTCTGCCCTAAAAGTAGGCCCAAAGGTATATACATTTCTAAAGGCCATACAAAAGGTCTCAACCGCTAATTGACCACTAACTGTAAGATTTGTGTGCTTAGCAAAAAAGTCCTTAGAATAATCTATTTCTTTATTGGAATAGGCTAATTTTTCTAGATCCAAGGTTGTAACCTGAAACATCTCTCCTGCCCCTTCGGCATCACTGGAGGTAATAATAGGTGTGTGTACATATACAAAGTTTCTTTCTTGGAAAAAGTCATGTATAGCTTGAGCTAGAACTGACCTTACCTTAAACACTGCATAAAAAGTGTTTGTTCTAGGACGCAAGTGAGCTATGGTTCTTAGGTATTCAAAGGTGTGCCTCTTTTTTTGCAAAGGATAATCTAATGAAGAAACTCCTACAATCTTAATTGACTTAGCCTTTATCTCAAAAGCCTGTTTTGAATTAGGGGTTAGCACCAAACTACCTTCCACCTCTATTGTGGAAGCTATGGGTAATCTGCTAACTGCATCATAGTTATCAACTATATTATTTTCAAAGACTATCTGTACATTCTTAAAACTTGTCCCGTCATTTACTTCAATAAAGCCAAAGTCTTTGGAACTTCTAATTGTACGTATCCAG
>Ga0265293_10002399_pt1 | contig 37853 bp, 23 predicted proteins | sample Munlanlewell138R_FD_192505 | JGI IMG/M metagenome (GOLD analysis project Ga0265293, IMG submission 192505) | Leachate microbial communities from a municipal landfill in Southern Ontario, Canada - Leachate well 138R | ecosystem: Engineered > Solid waste > Landfill > Unclassified | place: Canada... | reverse complement strand
CGGCATAAGGTTGAAGTGCGGGGGGTGATCTCCATGACAGGCTTTTAAGCCCAAGGGGGTAGAAACGCTCACCGCACTTCGTGCTATGCTAGCTAAACATAGCAATAGATTACTTACAAGGGGGTAGACGCAAACCCGCGCACAGAGCGGGGTTGCGGCGTAGGGGGACACTTCCCCCACAAAAATATAAAGCTCTCATATCACACTCATCAGAGTATCCTTAAACAAAGCAAGATCTTAATCATGAAGAGAAATTCAATATTTTTTATAGCTTTTGGTATTTTTATAATATTATCATGGGCACCAGCAAAGAAGAACTTTCTGCACACAATATAGAAGGCATGTGGAAGAACAGCCGTATTGAGAAAAAAATGTACAATTTGTTGCCACAAAATGCTGTGGTGAGAAAGTGAGCTACCAACTTACAAAAACTTGCATCCATAAAAATGCTTGTGAATGCAATGGTGTAAAAATCCCTCAAAATGATGATTGCTGGGAAAAGAGATTTACAGCGCTTTCTGATGACTTTAAAGCCTCAGACAACTACCACGACAGTATTTATTAATACATGTCCCGCAAGCACTCAATGCTACAATGGACAATGTATCTTTCAAGCAGGTGCAGATAAGTCCATTAAAGACCCGAGCCAGTATATTTCGGCATGGGGCTATGCTCGGTGCGATCAAAAGAATGGCTGTCTATGTGGAAAGAAACGCTGCAAAAATCAGGAGTTCTGTCGAAATGGGCTCTGTTTATGGAGTCCCTATTATGATATTTATGAAGGAAAAATGATCTATAGTGCCCCAACCACAGGAAATATTGCACCTGACGAAGAGTACGAATATGACGGTACTCTTTATGAAATGCATGATGGTTATCAAGATGTTTTTGAAGATTTGAGTGAGATTGCTGTTTTAGACTATTCCTACTATATTTATACAAGCTTTATCGAAGAAGTTCCTTTTTTCTTTTCTTGGAAGAGGGATAGACCACAGCTATGTAATACTTATGAAATGCCCAAAAATGTTGAGGATTATGCTTGTATGATAGGTCATTATTACGTATGGGGCCATGGCTATATGGCGCCAATTTACACAGAATTTAACTGGGCATGTCGTAAAAAAGAGGGCTGCAGCTGTGGAGAAAATATATGCCCTTATGGACATACATGCTTTAATAACAAAGAGTGTAAAAGCATTTATATAAGCCCTAAGGAAGCAAGAAAGATCATTTGCAAAATGCGTTTTGGGGGTGATGATACGTATTGTAATGAATGATAGTAGCTTTTGATTCGGAGCATTGTAGGGGGCTCTAAAGCCCCTCTACGCGCATGCTTCCTTTAAATTGCGCGAATTTGCCAAGAGCGCCTCCCCAAAGATGTGCATTCAGAACACACAAAAACTAGGTTTTTTCGCACAAAACGCAGAGCATGTGCATATCTGCGTCGATTCCCAAACCTTGGTAATAGTGGTGGAAGGACTTAACAACTTGGGTTAGCAAGGTTTTACCCTCTTGGCGAGGCAAAATGTTGAGGCAGGCGGCGAGGTAGAAGGATTCGATAAGGGTTGAGAAAAGAAAGTCTTCGGTGCTGGGGAATTGCATGGAGAAGGAGACGACGTCCTCGGAAATAACGCGAAAACCGTAGCCCGCGAGCATTTGGCGGATAAATTGCGGCTGCATAGCTTGCCTAAGTTCACCGATGATGCTGTCGCGATTGACAACGGCAAGTTTGAGCAAGGATTCGCTCAAAAAGTCGAAAAAAGGCGAGAGAGTGCCTTCGATGGGGGTGGCGAAAACAAAAGATGCGTTAGGTTTCAAGACCCGATGGTACTCGGGAAAGATGCGCATGTGCTGGCTTAAGGAAGTGAGGCTGAGTTGGGTCAAGACAAGATCGAAAACGTTGTCGGAGTAGTTAAGAGCACTTAGCATCTGCGTAGAAAAGTACGCGTTGGCCATGTGTGCGGGGACGATAGCGCGAAGCATATCAAAGCGGGTGTTGCTTTGATCGACGATCATGAGCTTAATTTGCTTAGGAAAGCTCTCGACTAGCGTGCGCAACAGTGTCGTCATACGCAGCTCGGGCAATAAAATCATGGAGTTATAGGGCAAAGCGCGCCCAAGACTAATTTCGACTAAAAGAGCGTCGACTAATCGCATCCAACTACTTTCGACGTATGTCTCATCAATGCGCTTCTGGCGTTGTAGGCGCTCATGCGTTTGTTGGGCACGATCCATTTTTTCTGGTTGAGCCTGTTTCATATGGAATTTTATACGATAAAAACCCGTATACTTGGATTATTGTTAGAAAAATTTGCATCGAATCATTCAAAGTGCTCAAAGCCGCAGCTTTGTACAACGTACTCGCGCGTAGCATTGTAACAGTTTAGCCCCGGAGCTTCAACGCATTTACCAACGATTTGCATGGCAACACCGAGTTCTTTGGCTATAACTTGCGCGCTTTCAAGGCGATCGGGCGCAATAGCCGCAAGGAGGCTAAAATCCTCACCCCCTTGGAGCGCAAGATCGAGCGGGCGTAATTTTAAGATCTCTGCTGCCTCGCGTTCAAGCTCACTTAATTCTAATGCGTCCACGTAAATTTCAGCACCTATGCGACTTTGCGCTAAAAGCTTCGGACAATCTTGCAACAATCCGTCCGATAGATCCATCGCAGCATGCGCTAGCTCACGCAAGCGCTTCCCAAGTTTGAGCTGTGCTTTTGGGCGCAAAAATGCATCATAAAACGGCGAAAAGCGTTCTTCTTTAACGCCTTTCTCTAAAAGTCCAAAACCCAGCGCCGCTTGCCCTAGAGCGCCAAAAACAACGAGTAGGTCACCAGGTGCGGCAGCCGAACGTGTTAAAGGCGCCCCCTCTGAAACGCTCCCAAGCATACAGATGTTAAAGAAAAGCGAATTCGGGCTTCGCACCACGTCTCCGCCGGCCAAAAAACACTCCGTAGCCGCGTGATCGTGAATGCATTCGAGGATTCCATCCATAAATAGATCGAGCTGGGAGAGTACAAAGCGTTTTGGCACTAAGCCCAAACTGAGCAAAAAGGCGCCAGCTTCACCGCCCATAGCGGCAATATCGCTGAGGTTCGCGGTCATTGCGCGGTAAGCCGCATCTGTAAGCGTCATATAGCGCAGATCAAAGTGCACACCCTCGACAAAGCAATCCGTCGTGACCAATGGATAGCAGCGCTTTAGCCACTCACAATCATCGCCGATGCCAAGACCAACGAGATCCGCGCGTGTGGGGAAGCGCTCGCGTATCCGCGCTATGATCTGCGATTCTGTGGGGTAGTTGGGCATAGTTTTACGTAGCTGTTAGGCGCTCAAAGCGATCCCAAATCTCGCGCGCTAGCGACGATTTTGACATCAGCGGCAGTGACTCAAGCCCCGATTTTGTAATAATAGTGCCCAGATTCGTGTCGTGCGCAAAGCCCGAACTCTCGTCGTCAAGCGGGTTTGCGACGAGCATATCCAAGTTTTTACGCTTAAACTTAAGCTCAGCATTTTGTACTAAATTCTCTGTTTCCATAGCAAAGCCGCATATTCTTTGCGGTTTCGGGCGAGAACTAGCCAGTTTTGCAAGAATATCCTCGGTTCGTTCAAATTCTACGCTAAGCGCATTGTCGCTCTTTTTGATCTTATGCGCCGAACTTTGTTTTGGTCGAAAATCTGAAACCGCTGCTGTCATGATGATATCATCGGCATCCGCTGCTTCTTCCAAACATGCTTCAAGCATCTGCGCTGCAGTCTCAACTTTTCGCTGCCGAACAAATTCTGGCACGTCAACGCGCATATCGCCTGTAACCGCCACCACTTCCGCCCCGCGCATCACTCCCTCCCACGCCAGCGCCATGCCCATCTTCCCCGTGGAAGGATTGGAAAAAAAGCGCACTGGATCAAGGGCTTCGCGCGTTGCCCCAGCAGTCAGCAAAACTTTTCTCCCCGAAAGCGTTTTTTCACGCGCTATCTCGCGCTTAATCGCTGCCAACAAAACGGAGGGCTCAGCCATCTTACCGCGCCCCACCGTTCTACATGCCAATAAACCCACTGTGGGCTCGATCATTTTGTAGCCGTAACTCTCTAGTTTTGCCAGATTATCCTGCACCACAGCGTTTTCGTACATATCCGTGTTCATCGCAGGGGCGAGTAACTTCACCTTCTTGAAGGGCAACATTGTCGTCGTAAGCATATCGTCGGCGATGCCGTGGGCTAACTTAGCTAAAACATTGGCCGTACAGGGCGCAATGATGGCTAAATCGGCTTCCCGTGCCAACGTTAAATGAGACACACGCTCGCCGTAATTGGGTTCAAAATTGTCGATAACACATGTCGTTGCGCAAAGCTCTTCAAAGGTCATAGGAGCGATGAATTGCATGGCATGGCGAGTCATAACGACGTGGACTTTGGCTCCCTCTTTAACCAGGGCACTGGCTAGGGCTGCAGCCTTAAACGCAGCAATACTGCCCGTAACGCCTAAAAGAACAGATTTTCCACTAAGATCTTTCATTATTGTCTACTAAAATTTGATGATTCTTAAAATTCTAAAGGCTTCCGCCCTACTTTCGCAAAAACAAGGATATCTCCGCATCCTGCGCTGGCACCTCAAAACCCTGCTCAAAATAGCTGTTTTGCCCATCTTTTTTTTCAAAGACTGCGCGAACTTTGTAGTTTCCTGGTTTTAGGGCAAGATTTTGGTAATTGACTCCATGCGCCCCGAGCATTGAAACAGTGCTTTGTGCAGCAGTACTTTCATCCTTATCAATAAAGCTTAAATGCAGTTTTTCCCCCTCCTCAGCACCCTGCGTCATCACTTGCGTACGTAGGCGAATATCGACTTTGCGCTGACTATCCCAAAACCAGACTGCTAGGCACAGCCCGAATACAACAATAACAGTAAGTGCGCTTCTTCTCCAAGATCGTTTCATACGAACGCCTCTATTTTTTTACCGTTAACGCGCTCCTTTTTAAAAAGAACGAAATCTGTATCATTGTAGCGCCAAGTTTCTATTTTCTGAATTTTATTGTCGTTTACTTCATAAATTTTAAATTTTCCGCGTCGACTTGAACGTTTTCCGCCATCTTCGCTCAATGAACCCGCCTCAGAAATCAGCGTATTTCCCCACACTTTCATATGACAAACATGACTGTGCCCGTGCAAAACAAGATGGGGACTATATTTCTTTAATATTCTTAAGAAAGCAGCACGATCACGCAAGTTACGCAGAGCTTCTCCGGGCGCGTTAATCGCGCGAAAAAGATGGTGATGCAGCGCTATCACAATGAATTTTTGCTGTAATTCAGGTTTTTTTAGCAGTTTAATGAGTGCATTACGCTGTTCGCGCCCGAGCATGCCAGCGGCTACAAAAAAGGGACGCGGTTGAGCTGAATTTAATCCTATAAAAGCCACATCATTCCGAATTTTAACGAAAGGCCACGGTGAATCTTCAACAAATCCAGCTAGATCAGATTGATTCTTGCTATATATGCTCTTTTCAAAGCGACGAGCTAAAGCGCTTTCTTTGGTATAAAAATCGTGGTTCCCTGGCACGATCGTCATGTCGTCTTCGTCGAAGTAGCGCCGCAAAAGAGCATCGGCCGCAACGAACTCTGAAGGAAGCGACAAGTTGGTCAAATCGCCTGCAACCACTAGGTGATCACACTCCGTTTTGAGTATTTGCAGCGCCCTCTCGCTAAGGCTTGCTTGGTGTAAACCACGCCGCCCTAAAAGCAAATTAAGCCCTCCCGTCATTCTCTTGTTCAAAAAATCACGCACTCGCGCGCCCGTCATGTCGTAGAGGTGCAAATCGCTGATGTGTCCAATTCTCATGCTTATCCGTCCAAGGCCAGGTTCTTGGCATCCACCAAGATGATAGTCGGTTTGTATGCTTCAGCTTCCTCGACGCTCATGCTCGCATACGCTGCGATGATGATGATATCGCCCGACTGCACGCGTCGTGCAGCTGCACCGTTTAAAGTGATTTCACCCGCTTCCCCATAAATAACGTAGGTACTAAAGCGCTCGCCGTTAGTGCAATTGTAAATATCGACTCGCTCCCAAAGCAGCAAACCCGCGCGCCTGCACAGTTCGCGATCGATCGATATAGAACCTTGATAATTTAAATCAGCGCCCGTAACGGTCGCTCGATGAATTTTTGACTTTAATAGTGTGACTTGCATGGTACAAATTACTAAAAACTATTCGCTTATTAAGATTTTATGCAAAATTATTCGATATTTTTTTGCTGGGGACTACGCCCCCCGTACGCGCAAACTTTCCTCATAATCGCTGCCTGTGCGATAGCCCCCGAGTACTTGCATCTATATATAATACCCCCTCAGCGCATTGCCATTCACAGCTTCACCCCCACGCGTACTTTTATCAGTAAAAGTCACGAATAGCTAGCTCATTGTTTCGCCATAAACTTTTTGTGGGGCTATCGTCCTTAGAACCCGTTTTGTGTGTAGGGTATTGATTTTATTGATTTTTATTATTAACCGCTCGCCAGTCTCTATTTCCTTTACGCTATTTTTTGGAGCTTCACACTGCGTAGTGCGTTGCGGGGCTGCTAGCGAAAGCAAAACGCATTCTCTAACAACCATCGTGTTTGAGTTCACGCTCTAAGAGTTCATCAAGCGCTTGGATGGCATTTTTTTCGTGGTAAAGCGCCTCGTAAACGCGCTGTGTAATAGGCATATCGACATCGTATTTATTGGCCAAGGCGTAGGCGCAAGCCGCTGTCTTTACACCTTCGGCAACGGTAAGTCTATCCTCGGTTGCTTGGACTAAAGTTTTACCCTTACCAATAGCTAAGCCAAGCTGTCGGTTACGGGATAAGTCGCCGTAACAAGTAAGGACAAGATCCCCTAGCCCGCTTAAGCCCGACATCGTTTGCGCAGAGCCCCCCATCATAACAGCCAGGCGAGTCATCTCGGCTAGACCTCTTGTTACCAGAGCAGCCAACGCGTTATCGCCGAGCTGCAATCCTTCGCAAGCGCCAGCCGCAATGGCAATAACATTTTTTAACGCCCCGCCGAGCTGCACCCCGATGAGATCGCAGTTCCAATAGGCTCTGAAAGCGGAGTGACTGATAAAGTGCTGCATTTCCACGGCAAAGCTCTGATTCTCCGCCGCAATACTTAATGAAGTAGCACGTCCTTCGGCGACGTGCAGGGCAAAACTAGGTCCCGATAATACGGCAAGTCGCTCTACGGCTCTTTCACCAAGGACGTCGCTTATTAACTCCGACATTAGCATTAAACTGCCACTCTCTATCCCTTTAGTGGCACATATTATTTTACAGTGCCTAGGCATATTAGGGGCAATTTTACTGAGTACTTCGCGCAGTTTGTGGCTAGGTGTAACAATGACGAGGTGACTTAAATCGTGCATGAATGCGTCTAAGTTGTTAGTCGCAATAATATTGTCGGGCAAGCGCACATTGGGCAAAAAGATAGCATTAATATGGTATTCATTGATACATGCCACGCACTCTTTTTCATACGCCCAAATACGAACGTTAGAATACACGTGCGCTAAATGCTTCGCTAGCGCCGTCCCCCACGCGCCAGCTCCAAGTACTCCAATTTGAATTGAATCTGGCATTTCTACACTCAGATATTTTCCGCTGGTGCTGATTCTTGTGCATCTTCATCGGCTTTCTTGGCCATATCGCTATCACGCTTCTTGTGCCTTTCATCAAAGAGCGTTGCACAGACCATAGCAAAGTCGCCAAGCGTACGGGCATTGGTTCCCCAAGAACTTATATCCGTGCGATCATTTCTTAGGCTCTCCAAGAACTGTTTATCGCTTTGAGCGCCGTTAAAAGACAAGCACATCATCGACAACATACGCTCGACTCTCCTTCCATTAGACGCAAACTGGCGTAAAACATCGAGCGGCACTTGGTTATTAAGATTAAACGATAGCGCGCGGCAGTACGATTCAAACTCAAACCAAGTAAACTCACCCTTTTTAAAAGTTCCCACCAAGGGGTGATCCTCGGGTATCTCTATATCTTCTTTGCTATCTGGAAGCGATGTTAATATTTGTTTGACTGAGTCTTTACCCAGCTTTTGTGTAAGTAAATCCACACACATCCACCGCAAAAACCCGCTTTTATCGTCAATGATTGTTTGCGAGCATATAGCTATACCCTCTTTAGTTTGGATATTATTGTAATAATCATTAACAACAATATCTCTTAAAGCATTGAGATAGTTATTGGTATAATCCTTGTCTAGCATAACTTTCTTTGCAAGCGGAATAAGTATTTCGGAGTTATTATTAATAAACGGCGCTCCATAGATATCGGCCAAATTGGGGTATGCAGCCTCAAAGTTTTTGGCAAAGAGCTTCGCAATAGCGTCGTTTGCACCAGCAACCTTGAGCCCGTCAAGATCTTTGAGTGCATTCTGCATTCGTTTTTGCACGTCGATAGACTCATTAATATCGGGACCTTTTTCGTTAAGTTCCGCAAACATATCCTCGAATATCCCAATAAAAACGGGCAATGACGCTGGCCCCACACTTTCAAAAATCCGCTTCTGCTCCACTCGCCCAACGCGATCTATGGGGCGGAAAAAGTTGTCGTCTTTGCTAATCCAGCTCAACATCACGGCGTTGAGCTCTTTTGCTATCTCTTCATCTAAGTCCAAGCGGCGCATATAAAATGCACCATCTTTAGCGCGCATTTCACTAGTTTCGTTACCCGACTCCATAAGTTGGACAAGGCGACTTGACACTTTTTTAGCGACTTTATTTCGCTCATCACTCTGCAATTTATTGACGGCATCCGGGATTTTATCGGCCTGTCCACGCTCAACGAGCACCATAACGGCCTCGACCTTGACATCTTCGCTATGCTTAGATTCGATGAATTCCTGCATCTTTGCAGGAGCACGCTTGTCCTTTAACCAAGCGCGGACATCTTCGGGTGTTTTGCTACAAGCCAAAACTACCACGCTCACGATAACGATAAGAAACCCCAAAACACCTATCTTCGCAAAACTACGACTCCGATAATACTTCTCTTCACTCATTGCTCTTTCCATCCTCTGCGTTAGTGTTTTTAGTACTTTTCGTGGGTTTTTTAGGCTTTTTTAAAGATGATTTTTTCTCTACCAGCGTGTCTTTCTTAGCTTTTTCTTTGACTTTCTTCTTAGCCGTTTCAGACTCTTTATTTTCCTTCTTAGCCGTTTCAGACTCTTTTTTTTCTTGCTCACCTTCAGAGGGAACAATGATCAACCCCTTCTCTTCGCCCCTGAATACAAAGCCAAACAGCTCTTTGTAAGTTTCGACAAAAATAAAGCGAATACCATCTTTGATATAGTCCGCGAGTTCATCAACGTCACGCTTATTCTTAATACTCATCGCTATTACGCGAGCGCCAGAGCGCTTGGCAGCAATGATCTTCTCCTTAATACCCCCGACCGCCAAAACGTTGCCCACCAGTGTGATCTCACCTGTCATGGCCATACGCGGTGGAATTGCTTGATTTCGCAGCAAGGACAAAATACTCGTGACCACCGTGATACCAGCGGATGGCCCATCTTTGGGTATGGCACCTGCTGGGAAGTGTACGTGAAAATCTGTTTTCTGGAACATATCTTCTTTGAGCCCAAAGAGCTTCATATTAGCGCGAATGTAGCTAAAAGCGATCTGAACAGACTCCGACATCACTTCACCGAGCTGACCACTAAGCTTGAGCTGGCCTTGCCCCGGCATTGAGGTACTCTCGATAAACAAAATCTCACCGCCGAACTGAGTCCAGGCGAGCCCAACCGATAGCCCTGGGAGCATTTTGCGGCTCATCACCTCATCGACATAGATGGCAGCCCCCAAGTAATCGCTTACATTATCGGGTCGTAGTTTGATCTCGAGATCCTGGCCTTTAGCAAGTTTCGTGGCGTTTTTACGGCAAATTTTTGCAATTTGGCGCTCAAGATCCCGTACGCCCGCCTCACGCGTGTAATCGCGTATAATGCGACGAAGCGCGTTTGGGGTAAATTGGATTTGTTTTTTCGTTAAACCATGTTGTTCGATTTGTTTGGGAACAATGTGCCGTCGTGCGATTTGGTATTTTTCTTCATCGATGTAGCCAGCCAGTTCGATAACTTCCATGCGATCTAACAGGGGCCTAGGAATCGTTGAAGCGTCGTTTGCTGTAGCAATAAACATGACGGCGGAAAGGTCGAAAGCAACGTCTAGGTAGTGGTCATTGAAGCTATTGTTTTGTGAAGGGTCGAGTACTTCGAGCATAGCGCTAGAGGGATCCCCGCGCCAGTCATTGCCGAGTTTGTCTATTTCGTCGAGCACAAAAACGGGATTGCGTACACCAACCCGTTTTAAGCCTTGTAAAATTTTACCAGGCATCGCACCGATATAAGTTCGACGATGTCCCTTGATCTCAGCTTCATCGCGTAGGCCACCCAAGGAGAAGCCATAGAACTTGCGCCCAAGCGCTCTATTGATAGAGCGAGCCAAACTCGTTTTACCCACGCCTGGAGGTCCTAGGAAGCAAATAATCTGTCCTTGGTGATCGGGTTTAAGCTTTTTGACCGCCAAGAACTCCACGATACGCTCCTTAATATCTTCGAGCGCAAAGTGATCTTGGTTTAAGACCTTTTCGGCGTGATTGAGGTCGAGGTTGTCCTCGGTTTGGGTCGACCAAGGCAAATCGCAGAGCCAATCCAAATAAGTGCGAATAACGTTGTATTCTGCGGCATCGGGCGGTAGTACGCTGAGTCGCTCCAACTGTTCAACAGCGCGCTGTGTCGCTTCTTCGCTCATGCCGCTTTGTTCAATTTTTGCCGCATACTCTTCGATGTTAAGCCCTTTCTCGTCTTTCTCCTCACCGAGTTCTCGCCGGATTGCGCTGAGTTGTTCGCGTAGGAAGAACTCCTTCTGGCTCTCTTCGATGCGCTCCTTGATCTGCTCATGGATCTTCTGTCCGAGTTCAACCAAGTCCATCTCGCGTACAAGCACGGTGTATACGGCTTCAAGTCGCTCTTTAACATCTAATATTTCGAGAATACGCTGGCGCTCTGCTACTTCGATTTGGAAGTGCGCCGATACCATATCGGCGAGTTTTCCGGGATTATCGATGGTGAGCATACTTGAGATGACATCTTTGGGGAGCGCGGTATTGAGATTAATGAGCTCGCTCATAATGCGCTGAACATTTCGCCATAGAGCTTGCAGGGTATCAGAGTCTTCAAAAATATCAGATAAATATTCGACTTCTGCAATGAGACGATCGCTCTTTAAAAAAGACTGCACCCTCAAACGACGTACGCAGTACACGAGCATGGTGTAGCTACCATCAGGCATTCGCGCCATGCGCATGATGCGTCCGATACAACCGACTTTAGCAAGATCCTCGGGTTTTGTGTTCTCAGGCTCATCGCTCTTTGACCATAAAAACCCAAGATAATCGCTGTGTGACTGCGCTCGTTTAACAAGATCTAGCAGCGCTCCAGGCGGCACAACGATGGGCATGACCACGTCGGGGAAAACAACCATGTGTCCCAGCGGGAAAATAAAGAGTTTCTCCGGCAGTTTGCTGTCGTCAAAAATTTCAGTTCCCTCTAGGATATCCGCAATATTATCACTCATGCTCTACCTTTTGCTGCGAATACAGCACAAAAAACATCATTAATTTCAAGATTGATGCATTTTAGCAAAACCTTGGCTGCGATGCGCTTCGCTAGAAGCGCGGGGCGTTACGGGGCGGACACAAACGCGAAGCGTTTAAGCCCCGTTGGGGGGGTAGCGCGGGATCGCTGAGCAAAATTCGCAATGAGCGCATTTTGTGCGATGGTTGGAATGCATGCCATCCATGGCATGCATTCCTATGGGCCGCCTACGGCGTTCGATTTCAACATCCATGTCGAAATCCCGGCGAACAGCCGAAACGGCGCACAAAATAAAGCGCGAATTGCCGAATTTTGCGAAGAAGCCCGCGCGTAGGGGGGAGCCCCCCCCAAAAGCTCCTTAAGAAATCGTATTTTGGCAAGCGAAACAAGGCGCTGCCTACTCTTAGCATGCTTAGCACTTCGCGCCGAAACTGTGAAGCTGCAAAGCGGTGTTAGTTTAGAATTCTTGTCCGATGAGGGCGTAAATTTGGTGAGTTCCAAGCGGGGAGGCGCCCCAAGCGTAACCGATTCGGAGCCGCTGCGTTAGGCGGTAGCCAAGTTGTAGGTCGAGCCAAATTTCAGCGCCAACGGCGAATTTTGAGTAGTTAAAGTTGGGAGTGCCCTTCCATGCGTAGGCCCAGTCGCTGAAGATGGCTGCGCTAATTCGGCGTATTTGAAGGGGAAGCGTTAGGTATGCCCATTCGGTGTCGGCGATTTTGAAGCGATACTCGGCATTGGCGAAGAGGTAGTGGTCGCCCTGCAGGATGCCAGCGGGATAGCCACGAAGGGCGGGTGCGGGGCTGCTGTTGAGAAAGGCGCTGAAATCCAGTGAAGTGCTGCTATTGAGGACGAAATTGCTGCGTTTGGCTTGGCTCCAAGAGCTGGCGGCGGCAAAGCGTAGGGCGACTTTGTGATCCTCGTGGTAGGGCAGTGAGTAGTAGGCTCGGGCGGAGGTGGCGGCAAGTATGGCGTAGTCGGGGGCGCCTAACCAGGGGGCGCGGACGTTAAGTTTGAGCTCAATAGCGTAGCCCTTAGCGCGGCTGTGGCTGTACTCGTAGGCGCGAACATTGCTCATGGTCCATGAAAACCAGAGCGCGTTAAAGAAGCCAGCTTCGGGTGGATGCGGCGGACGGTTGTCGGGATTGAGCTTCCACTTTGGACGTGAAAGTACGGAGTAGTAGCTTAAGCGATAGCCGAGCGCGATGGCGTGGGCTGTGTGTCGATCAAAGACGTAGGTCGACGCGGAAAAGACCGAGGACACTTGCCCTTCGTCGTATTTCGCAAGTTTCGTGCCATCGTAAAAAAGGCTGGGCGCGGCTAGGTATTGCACGGAGAAAGCCAGGCTCCACGACAAGCCAGTATAGGCGTAACTAAGCGAATACTGGTGATATAACTTCGTTAGTGAGCCTGACATGGCGAATTGCAGCGAGTGTTCTCTTGCGGGATCAGAGGCAGCGACATTAAGGCCAAGCAGAGCGCCAGTGTCGGGGATGTAATTAAAGCTCGGGAACCACGAGCGCGGCCATATCCAGCGCCAAAAAGCGTAAGCGCTGGGCTTGGCGTCAAATTTTGGAAGCTCTGCGTAAAGCAGTCGAGATTGTCGCTCGCTCTTTTCGGCCAAAACTTCGATGAGATCGCTTTGTTTTAGCAAGTGAATGTTCGTACCGCGATCGCTGTAAGCGGTGAAGACAAAATGCTGACTTTGGGGATCGTAGTCTGTTTGCAATATGCCCTGCTCCAGATTAGTCACGCGCAAAATTTGGGAGTTTGCGTCGATCTTATAAAGGTTAAACTCGCCACTGCGATCTGAGACGAAATATAGCTCGTCTTTGGGGCCAAGTACGGGGGAGAGTTCGAGGGCTTTATCGTTGGTCAGACGCGTCCATGATTTTTTTTCTAGTTCGTAGCGCGCCAAGTCGCGCGACTGCGTATCGCTGTAGAATCGTGCGGCGTAGATGCTACCATCTATGTGTAAAATCTCGTCGATGGGCTCTAAAAAATTTGATTTGTATAGCGTTTCAATTTTTTCGGCTTCGTTTGCAGTACTTGGCACAAACCGTTTAAGTTCAATCTTTGTGCGCGACTGCGAAACATAGATAAAGCTAAGCGGTTCATCTTTTTCGATCACAAAGTGCTGTACATGCTCGTTTTGGGTCATTCTTTCGAGTTTTTTTCGCACCGTGTCGTAGGCAAAAAGCTCGTAGCTCTGGAACTTATTTCGCTTATTGACGTTGTCGGTGAAATATAGCTTCTTCCCGTCGCTACTCCATGAAAAATCGCAACGTCCCCAGCAATCGATGTGGAACACGCGCTTACCGGTTTTTAGGTGATAACTAACGATTCCACGCTCATCGTGTCCGCTGCTATAGACGAAGCTTATTTCGTCGGGGTGCTGAGGTCTAAATTTGGCATTCCGATGTCGGTGTGGGGGGATATTAAGTTTTGTTTGCGGCGTTATAGCGCCTTTGGCGCGAATTTTACGCGCTTCTTCTCTGGCGATTTTTGTTTGGTACTCGCGCCACTCGTGGTAGAGCGTCTCCCAGTCTTTGCCCCAAACGCGTAGGGCTATGCGATTGATACCGTAGGGAATGAGTTGCGAAGCATATTCGCGGTGAAACTCATTTAACGAATGGTAGCCATAAGTTTTTGCCAAATACTGCAGAAAATAAGCTCCAAAGAGGTATGATCCGCCAACGGCTGGCCACTGTATGGCTTCGTTGGAGAGCTGCGAGAGCGAGGGTATCGTTCCCGATAAAGCGGCGTTACGCATCATTGTTTTGTAGAGCGTAGATCGCAGTCTTCCCGCGTTACTAAAGCGCGTCTCGTATAAAACGGCGAGCCCTTCTACGTACCATCGGGGGAGGGTGGCGTTGTTTGTGGCGAATTTTCCAAAAATCGCATTTAACACGCGGTGTGGCCCTAAGATCGTATCTATATGCAAAGTATGTACATATTCATGATACACAAGTTGTCTTACCCAATCATCGAAATCCCCCAACTCGCCTTGTCCCTCGGGCGCGTGCGCGTAGATGTGTATAAGATTGTAGGGAACACCTAACGCCCAGCCGTTGGCATCATCACTAAAAGCGCTAACGACCAAGTGCGTCTTCTCGCGTGGCTCCCACTCCAAGGCAGGCGAAAGACGCGCGTGTGCCTCTTGTGCAACCCTAACGACGTAGCGGGAAAACTCTTCTATATCCGCGGGATAGTGTACATAAAAATGCTCGCTTTCAAAGCTACGTAGCGCCACAGGTAGAGTATCTTGAGTATGAGCTATGCTTGGACAAAGGGATAGTAGCATAATACAGATTATCCATAAATATCTTGTATTACTACTTAGCATCATAAATTACGTCATTTATACATTATAGTCATAGAATACTCTTCTTTCGTGGTTTATTCTTATGTCTACATATGATGTTATCATTTTCTATAAAACAATTCCAGCCCACAGCAGCTGTTCAGCTCACTTTTACACCGTTACAGGTATAATTATTAGTAGTGTTCTCTGTTTTCACCCAGCATAGACCGATACCATTGTAATCATAGTCGAGATCTCCGCCCCCGGGAACCCCTGGTTTTGTCCAATACTTTGTTTTGCAGTTAATGGTAAGATGGCTATCCACCAAGCCACAAAGCTCTGTAGTGTTCTTTTCACAAGCAGTGCGTTCCGGCTTTAAGTGGTATCTTGGCACGCAAAACTCGGGTTTGCAGCGCCCTTCTTGGGTGCAAGTCACGAAGGCCGCCCCTTGAAGAGAAGTACAATTTTCTATCTTATGATTATCGTATACCTTTACAGCTCCACATTGCACAATCGAGTTGCGCCTACAACTTATAATGCCGGTCTCCGTATCTTTAAAAATATGATATTCTGGCTCACAAACGCTTGGAGTACATGTATTTTCACTACAAGTTCCCATTAAAACATTGGCTACTTCGGAACATGCCTTGCAAAGACAGCGCCCATTTTTCTTTACCATATCCTTTGGGCAATCTTGCACAGTACAAGAGCCATTAGAGCAAATAGGCGCGTCCGTATCTTGGGCGCTCAAGAGCTGCGAACAGTCCTCCCACATATACGAATCGCGCGCAGCACAACGCTTTTGTGTGTTTTCTACACAAAATTCATTCCATAAAAAAGATTTATTATTAAGCCCATCTTTAGAAATTAAGCCATCCATGGGTGTATTATCGAGAGTGATACGCTCTATATGGAAATTTTCTGGACATGTTTTTACTTGACAAAAACCATAATCATTGCAATAGGATTCAAAACCGCTGTAATTTTCATGATTTACTACTTCTAGGCTTGTATAGTTAGAGTCTTCCTTAAACTTGTATAGCTTTAAGCAATTATTAATTTCTGAGCTATTTTGCGGCGCGCAGAGTGAGTCTGCATTCTTTTCGCAAGTTTTATTATCACCGACTTCTTTTATATGGTATCCACTCATACAAAAACTAAAGTCACATTTATCATCTATACAAATGCCATCATACGCGTTTGTATATTGACAGCAGTCTTTAAGGTCTTTGGACAAGCACTTTCCATCCACCAATCTATAGCTGGGTTTGCATTCTTCAACGACACACTTTCCCTGCTCACAATGTCCGCTTAACGCTCTTCCATCTGTACATGGGCTTCCTACCTGATGTGGGAGCCCACAATCGTTAAAACTATTTTTAATACAAGTGTTCCCTGGTTTTAGACTAGTTAAATGATAACCCTCGGCGCATTCCTTAACTTTGCAAGCCCCGTTTTCACAAAAAACCATATTTTCAGCATGATTGGCAATTTTGGTACAATCCTCACAGGAAGATCCACAGCGTTTCGCTTCGTTAATGCAAAACGGCGGGCAAGTATCGCTTGCACACTTGTGTTCTACACATTTACCAGACTCACAAAACTTATCAGCGCCACAGACATTATTACACTTACCACAATGAAGCGAACTTGTTAACATCTCCGTATTATTGATGCATACTGGATTAGGGCTTTCATACCCTACGTCAACTTTATTGCAATTTTCGTATCCTTTTTCTAAGTCGCATTCATAAATACAGTTTGAGTTTTTACAAGACTTTAAATTCGCGTTGTGAAACCTCTGCGGTTCACAATTAAAGCCACAGCCTCCACAGTTGTTGGTATCCCCATCCGTGATATTTACACAAATATAAGTTTCTATATTTTGGGGATCTGGACAAAGCTGCATACCACTGGGACACCTAAAACGTATGCATTTTCCAGCGACGCAACTCTCATCTTGATCGCAGGCAATACCCTCATAATCGTCGGCGTTTTCGTCGCTTCCCAAACAAGAGCCTTTAGCACCACAATTTTCTTGGCTAAAGTCGGGATTTATACATTGTTCATTACATTTTATAGCAGCATCTAAGCACTTACACTCGCCTTGAACACAGATTTGCCTACTATCACAGCGCTCACCGCGGTAGTTCTTGCTATCTACTTCGTAGCTGTTGCAATAACCTTTAGCGCCGCAGAATAAAGCGCTGGAGCTCGGAGTAACACATTCGCCATCGCATTTTATTTGTCCATGCGTGCAAACGGAAACTATATTGCCGAGCGAGCAGTGGTATGTATCACTCCCCGTTTCTAATGGCATACATATATAATCATGTTTGCAACGACCAACTTTGGAGTGATAGCAATTGTTTTTATCAGGCCCAGCACAATCCAGAACTGTTGCATTTTCGCGATCATAGGCTCCTAAGGGAGGGCAAAGCTCTCCCGTAAATTCACCGATATTCGCATCCCAGTCGCAAGCCGACAGCATACTTCCCAATATTAATGCAAATAAAAAGGGTATAATATGGATTTTCCTCAAAGCCATTTCCCTAAATTCGAGCAAGTTCTTTCCCTATAACTTGGAGCTATTTGCTTTTGCAAAGTCAAACAGCAGTTTCATAAAAGCTCAATCTCCCCCCGTTCACTATGAGCTTTGCAGATTATAGCATAATATTACGCGTTTTTTTCAATTATCAAATACACTCGCCCTTCGTTTTCTACGCAGGCCTTCAACGCGTATTGAGGGTTTTGCGCAAGCCACTCAATCCCCAGCGTATCCCAATCGTTTTTGCTGAACAAACAAGCTAACTGAGCGCCTTGATCTATCCAGTTTTTACCCAGCTTTAGCCACTCAGGTAGTGTTCTAAACGCCTTTGAAATAGCGCTACCTACGCGAATACTAGGTAACTCTTCTACGGGACAGTTGTGTATGGCCAGAGTTTGTAAACCCAGCGTTCGCTCAACTACGCGCAAAAACGCGTAACGCTTCACGTTGGGCTCTACCATGTAAAGCGCTAGTTCGGGGCGCATGATTTTGATGGGAACTCCCGGAAAACCAGCGCCTGATCCAACATCGACAAGGGGAGAGGCTAGCTCTGCGGCACGTAGTATTTGCAGTGAATCAATGACGAGATCACGAAGTATGCGCTCTACATCGCGGCTGCCTATAATATTCACTTTCTGCTTGTATTGCTTAAGCAAAGTTAGGTAAGCGGCGAAGAGCTCAACTTGTCGTTGTTCAATCGCGCCTAAATTTTCTTCACACCAAGGACGGAGTATTTTGTTTACACCTCGTAGTATTTCTTGCATTTAATCGAAATCCTCGTTTGGCTAAAAAGCGTCGTTTAGCTAGCAGTAAGCACCGTTTTCAAAGACTTTGCGCTCTTTATTATCGATGTTGAGAATAATGCTGATGATGCTAATTTGTGGCATCATTTTATGGTGGTAGACGAAGTCCTCGTGACTGACGTTTTTGGCGTCTTTAAAAGATGCGGGCGACGTAACGCCTCCTAGATGTTCGGAGCGGCCAAAAGCAATGTGTGGAGCAAGTTTTTCGTCCAGAAGCACGCTGCCCACGGGTTGAACCCCAAGCTCGCCTAAAACGCCTAAGCCGAGTTCTGCTACGTTAGCAAGTGCTGGATCTTTAAAATAGTGAGCAGCGTCTATATAGCTACTTTGCTCTTCACTGCGTAGGCGCACAACGCGGTTTTCTTTGACTTCGCAGAAAACGACATTGCCGTTAACTTCGATGGGCAGAACCCCTTCTGATTGCGAGGGAGTTGCGTGAATTTCGCCTTCGTAGGGCACGATATATGCTTCACCCGAGGGCAAGTTCCCAGCCATCCCTGCTTTATCGAGAATTCCCGTTGATGCTACGCCGCTGCGGTGGCGCAAATCTAGGTATAAGCTTGAACTATGTTCGCCGCGTACCGCAAACTGAATCGTTGCGCCATCCGCCTTTGTTAGTAGATCCGCGTAGAGCACGACTTTGCGTTCTATTTCGTCGAGGTCAACACAAAGCGCTGGAATCATCGCGCGCGTGAAGCCAGGCATCGTCGCGGCTCTAAAGCCAAAGCGTTTCGCGGCCATTTTTAGCGGCGCGGTGGCAGAGTATTGTGTTAGCGCAACTAGGCAATCGTAGTGTTCGTAAATCTGCTCAAATTCAGTGTTCTCTGCATCGTAGGCGTTTAATTGCGCGGCATCGCTTGGAATGGCGTCGTTTGCGATGCGAATGCTTTTAGCAGGGTTGAGGAGATCCGCGTTCGCCGCGCCAACGGATTCGTAGGCTAGCAACTCAAAACTATCATGACTAAAACCAAGTAGCACGGCGAGCTGCGCTTCGCGTAGCCATTGTGTAGCAAGTTCGCGGCGATCGAGCCAAGCTGAACTATCTTCTTTTGCAGTTTTGGGCACATCCACTAATAACGCGAAACGGCGTGGTTTTTCGCAGGCGCCGAAAATTTTTTCCAAGCTTTGCGCTATTTTTTGATACCTGCGCGAATATTGTTCTCGTAAACTCATGATGAACCTGCTTATGTTTTATACCTATACATATAATGATGCGCTTCTAGATTTCGGGGGGTAGCGCGGGATCGCCGATAAATTTGAGCTATGAGCGTATAAAATGCCTTGGTTTGGCGAATAGCCGAAACAAGGCATTTTATGAACGCGAATTGCTCAAATTTTGAGGAAGCCCGCGCGTAGGGGGCACTCCCCCACCAAGGCTACAGAGACTAGCGCATGCACAATTCGGAGCGCAAGCCACGCGCGAAGGAGAGCTACTATTGCGCGAGTGGGGAATTTTAGCTAGAATGCGGGCGGGGGATTTTGCAAGGAGAGAGTATGCGGTTTTGTGTGCAGTGCAATGCGGAGTTGAATGCGAGTTTTCGCTTTTGTAACCAGTGTGGGGCGCCTACGGATGCGGCGGCGGCGGCGGAGCAAGAGGCCAAGTATTATAGCCGTTTTCAGGTGGAGAGAGGGGCGAGTGTGCGCTTGCTTCGTGGGAAGGGGCAGGAGGGAGAGCATTTCAGTGTTGCGGGCGGCAAGACGGTTGGACGCGGCGAGGCGGATTTGCGCTTTAATGACGGGACGCTTTCGAGTGTGCATGCGCGCTTTGAGGAGCAGGACGGGGCTTTGTCGGTTAAGGATCTAGGCTCGCTCAATGGCGTGTTTTTGCGCATATCGGGAACGACCACGTTAAAAAACAATGACATTTTTCGCATAGGCGATCATTATTTTTTGTTTGAATGGTTTGATGAATCCTTGTTCAAGAGCGAGTTTCAGACGCAATTTTTTTCAACTCCACGTCGAGGCATGAAATACCGCTTGGTAGAAATTTTGGCCGGCGGTTTGCGAGGCAGAGCGCTTTGTGCGGGGGAACGGAGCATAGTTATAGGCCGCAGGGATGGAGATTGGATTTTTAGTGACGATGAGTACCTTTCCCCGCGCCACTGTGAAATTGAATGTTCAGGCGATACAGTGCGTATCAAGGATCTAGGCTCTCGCAACGGTGTGTTCTTGCGCATCCGCGGCGAGGCGGAACTGCGCAACGGCGATTTACTCTTCGTGGGCGACGAGCTTTTTGCGGTTTCTATATAATGGAGTGAAGCTATAAGTATTTTAGCGACACGCTAATTTTCAACATAAAACAAGGTAAAATATGCGATTTTATGCATCATTGGCAGCAGCTATTGGGATTTTAGCCGTCTTTAGTGCGTGTGAGGGGCTCTTTGACTCCGAGTGTTTAGAGCCCGAGGCGGGAATGGTTTTGATCCGCGGCTCTGAGATCGATCAAATTGGCGCCGACTACTACATCGATAGTTACGAGGCATCGCGCAGCTCGGCCACGGCGACTGAGCAGGGAACCTTCATGGGGCGCGCGTGTAACTACGCCAACACCATGCCATGGAGCAACATCTCATACAACGACGCTAATATCGCCTGCCGCGACGCGGGAAAACGACTTTGCACACAAGCCGAGTGGAGCTACGCTTGCGCCTCCCTACAACTCAACGCATATCCCTACGGGCCAAGCTACATCCAAGGAGCCTGCAACGATGGCGGCGCCACTGTCCACGCATCGGGCGTCAATTCGGCCTGCAAAACCGCCCTTAACGTCTATGACCTCTCGGGAAACTTGCGTGAATGGGTACAGGAAGGCACTCGCATGGGCGGTAGCTACAATGCCAACGCCAACGAATTAGGCTGCGGCAGCGCCTTAACTTCTCCTGACCACATCACTGCAGTGCCACAACCAAGCGACGGTTTTAGGTGTTGCCGAGACGCGTTTTAGTCCATATTTAACTTCTTTTTTTTTGGGGGGGGGAATCCCCCCTACGCGCAAGCTTCCCGCATTTTAGCCGACTTCGCGCATAATTTTATGCGTTGTATGCGCTCAAACCGCGAATCCAACGCATAAAATGCGCTCAGGCGCCTAAACTGAGGGTGATCTTGCGCTACCCCCCTAGATCGCGTTTCGCGCGGCGAGAACTTGCTTTGAGTTCCCACATTCGTGGTTACTGTTTTGGCAAATATTATATAAGTGTTTGTCATGATGTATTATATGGCGCCAGTCGATTATACTATAATACAAAAGGTTTATAATGAAGAAAATCGTTTTATTAATTACACTATTATTACTCACAGGGTTTTCTTGTAGTAAGCAGAAAGATTGTAAAGTTGCAACGCAGGGCGGAGATATGCACAAAGAGCAGTCGGCTTTATCGGAGGATAATGCAAGCGCTTTAAACTCTACCGACGATATGGGTGCTAAGCCCATTCAAGCCTCAGACTGGGTGCTGGCGAATAACCGCTTCGCGCTAGAGAGTTTAAAGCGCCTAGATAGTCGAGGAAACCTCGTCTTTTCGCCCTATTCCTTTGAGCGCGCTTTGGGTATGACTGGCGCTGGTGCGCGCGGCGAAACGCGAGCGCAAATGCTTAACGCCCTTGGCTTTAATGCCAATGTGTCAAATCTCGACGTCGCAGGCCAAGAAGTCGAGGAGCAAATATTGAGCGTAAAGGACGAAAGCTTCGCTTTGCGCATTGCAAACCGTCTTTACGTTAACAACGACTTTGAACTACTCGCTGATTATTCTGCGAGCGTAAAAAAACATTATCGTAGCAGCGTGGAAGCACTTGATTTTGCTGCTTCTCCAGAGCCAAGTCGTAAACATATAAACGACTGGGTAGCACAGACTACGAATGATCGCATTAAAGATTTGCTACCGCCAAACTCCATTGATGAGATGACGCGGCTAGTGCTCGTTAACGCGCTATACTTTAAAGCTGCGTGGAAAGACTCCTTCGATGAAGAGGACACGAAAAGCTTGCCCTTTAAGGGCGCGAGCGCCACGAACGTAGTCAGCACTATGCTACAGATAGAGGAAATGAGGGCTTACAAGGGTGAGGGCTTTAATGCATTGATTTTGCCCTACGCACCGTTTGCTCAATTCGGTATGCTACTAATGCTGCCCCACGCCGATGACGGCGTTGACGCTTTGTCACAGAAGCTAACGGCAGAAAAAGTAGGCGAGATCCTTGCCAGCAACGATGTTTACTCCGTCTCGCTACAGCTACCAAAGTTTAAGATCGAAAGCACAATCGGAGCTAGCAAACTACTCAACGATCTCGGTATGGAGTTACCGTTTACAGCGCAAGCCGACTTCTCGGGCATTGATGCCAATAATTCCCTGCACATCAGTGACGTATACCACAAAGCTTTTATCGAAATTGACGAAAACGGTACGGAGGCAGCCGCTGCAACCGCCGTTGCAATGATGCTTGCAAGTATGCCCATAAAACGCGAAGAGCTAGATTTTATCGTCGATCACCCCTTCCTCTTTGCTATTGTACATCTCGATACCCAAAGCATATTGTTTTTGGGTAGGGTCAAAGACATAAACTAAAATAATAAGAGAAAATCTATGATGCAGAGAATTATTTTTACAACGATCGCTCTTTTGCTACTCGCCGCCTCGGCTTGCGACAAGCCCCAAAAAACCAACGAAGTTAAGGATGGTATCGTAGTGCAGAAAGAAGCATTAAAAAGCGATGAAGCCAAAGGCGAAAACCTCGGTGAAAGCCCAGTTTTGGGCAATAACGCCTTGAGCGACATAGACTGGGTTGACGCGAACAATCGCTTCGCTATTGAGAGCATAAAACTGCTTCAAGACGAGGCAAATCTTGTGTTCTCACCGTACTCCTTTGAGCGCGCGCTCGGTATGACGGCGGTGGGCGCACGCGGCGAAACGCGCGCGCAAATGCTTGCTGCACTTGGCTTTAAAGACGATGGACCCAACATCGATGAAGTGGGCGGGCAGATCGAAAACGCCGTTTTAAGCCGCGAAGCGGAAAATTTCGTTTTACGTATAGCCAACAAAATTTATGTCGAGAAGAGCTTCAAGCTACTAGACGAATATTCTGCTGTTTTGCGTGAACACTACCGTAGTGCAGCGAAACAACTCGACTTTAAAAATGAAGCCGAACCCAGTCGCTTGGCCATCAACGACTGGGTTTCCCAAAACACAAATCAACGTATCAACGATCTTTTACCTCCTGATTCGATCAACGATTTAACGCGCTTAGTACTTGTCAACGCGCTGTATTTTAAAGCCGCTTGGCAACATGCGTTTAACAGCGATTTAAATAAAGAGCTTATTTTTAGGGGCATAAACGGCGAAACGAAAGTTACCGGCATGAAGACCACGAAAAGCTTCAGTGCGTTTAAGGCTGAAAACTTCTCGGCGCTACTCCTACCCTACGCCCCACACGGCGAATTTGCTATGCTTATCATGCTACCCCATAGCGATGACGGCGTTGACGCACTAACAGCAAGCCTTAGCCCAGAGCTGATCCGCGAAATTCTACACGCAAGCAAGGAATACAACGTAAACTTGACGCTACCAAAGTTTAAGCAAGAAAATAGTGTTAAAGCCAAAGAATTATTTCGCTCGCTCGGTATGAAGCGCGCCTTTACCCTTGATGCCGACTTTGCAGGCATCGATAAAGATAGCTCGCTCTTTGTAGATAATATCTACCACAAAGCTTTTATCGAAATCGATGAAAACGGCACCGAAGCCGCCGCCGCTACAGCGGTGGTGATGATGAAGCGCTCCATGATTCCTAGGCCAAAGGAAGAACTCGACTTCACCGTCGATCATCCCTTCTTATTTGCTATTGTACACCTCGATACGCAGACAATGCTCTTTTTGGGGAGAATCAAGGCGCTTTAAGCTCCTCTTAGGGACAATCTGATTTATTGGGGCTGTCGCCCTTAAAACCCATTTTTGTGTGTATGGTATTGATTTTATTGGATTTTGTTTGAAGACGCGCCTGACTTTCTTAGGGGCAGCTTTGAAACCTGCCCCTACAGCAGAACCATTCTGTTTTGCTGGGACGCGCCCCAAAAACCGTCTAAGGAATTATTTTAAGATATGCAGAGCACAAGCGCCTACAAGTAGCATGTTTTTCGCCGTCAATTGACAAGCGGTTAAGCAGCGGCTAGCTTTCATGCGCGAAGGGGGGGCATAAAAGTAATAGGAGTTTGCATGAACGCAGAAGCAGCAGTTGAGCGCAAGGGCTTCCCGCAATCTTTTTGGGTCGCCAACATCATGGAAATATTTGAGCGCATGGCGTGGTACGGTTTTTACGCGCTATCATCGCTCTACATTATGGGCTCAGTCGTCGAAGGCGGTTTGGGTTTAACATCGGCAGATCGTGGCATTATCCAAGGCGCGGTAACCTTCTTTATCTACCTTTTTCCCTTTGTAACGGGCGCTTTAGGAGATCGCTACGGCTACAAAAAGATGTTACTTATCGCCTACTCCGTGCTAGCGCCAGCCTACTTTTTGCTAGGCCAGATGAAGACTATGCCGACGTTTTTTGCAGCTTTTATGCTTGTTGGCATAGGTGCATCGATATTTAAGCCACTTATTGTGGGAACCGTAGGACGAGTCTCTAACGAAAAGAACGGTTCTTTGGCCTTTGGCATCTTTTATATGATGGTCAACGTCGGTGGTTTTGCCGGTCCCCTCATGGCGACTTTTTTGCGTTCCCAAGGGTGGCATTACGTATTTTATGCGTCTTCTATATGGATTTTGATCAATATCCCTCTGCTTTTAATTTTCTACAAAGAGCCCCCCATGCCCAATGAGGCAGAGAACCGCGCTAAATCGTTTTCGACCATAATGCGCGAAATGTTCGAAGTCATTGGGAACATACGCTTTTTTGTTACACTTTTTGTTACTCTTGTGCTTTTTGTACTGGGCTCCAAATGGTTCAAACTCGAAGAGATCGCCCTTATCGCCGCTATTTGGATTGCTGCAAACCTCGCATTCGACTTTATCATAAAAGTCTCAGGTGCCAAGATGCCAAGGATGAGGTTGGGTAATGTGCGTTTTCTGCTCTTTTTGCTGCTCTTATCAAGTTTTTGGGTAGCCTATAACCAAGTATTCCTAACCCTACCACTCTTTTTAGAGCACTCCGTGGATTCCCGCTCCATCATGCAGGGGATACTCTCTATCGGTCAGTCTTTAGGTTTGGAAACAGGCCCCGACTCCACGTTAGTACGCGTCTTCCAAGACTCCCGTGGCGGCGTAAAACCAGAGCACTTTATCAATATCAACGCGTTTTGCATTATTCTCTTTCAAGTCATCGTATCTTTCATAAACTCGCGCCTAAAGCCGCTGATTTCGATTATGATTGGTATTTCGATTACAGCGCTCAGCTTTATTTTGCTCTCGCTGGGTACATCGCCAGTCGTCATCGCCTTTGGCGTGGCGGTTTTCTCGTTTGGCGAAATGATGGCTTCACCAAAGGCAAAGGAATATACGGCACACGCCGTTGCGCCGCCCGACAAAATTGGCTTATACATGGGCTACTTTATGTGGTCTAACGCCATAGGCTCGCTATTTGGCGGCATTCTATCTGGCCACCTCTACCAGCGCATCGCGCTAGATGCCAACAACCCCACTTTAATGTGGCAACTCTTCGCGAGCCTCTCGCTGTTCTGCTGCGTACTTATCTTTATCTATCACCAAAAGGTCGGTAAAAAAATCGCCGCCGAGAAGGCTTAAGAGAGCTTTGCGCGGGGGGAACCTTTTTTCTTTTTGCAAAAGAAAAAAGGCTCCCCCCGCACCCCCCTCCAAAAAAGAAAGCACTCTTTTAAGCATTTATCGAATAAAATGTCATTTTATCTTCCACCAGCCTTATTTAATTAGCATTCTTAACTTGTGCTTCTCTACAAAATATCTTATTTTGTTTAAAAATGTATCGAATTTGTAAAATTAAATTCGTTATTTCTAGCCGTGCAAAGGTCTCAAAATTATGAAATACTTAGCTTGGATGGTTTTATAGCTATCCTCCGAAGGTCTCAAATCATCACTTACAACCACTGTAGTTTCTACAAAAGCTCCACCACCTATAATGTATTGACGGAAGCAATATGAGTAAAACCCTGCTCTTCGAACTCATCTGTGAAGATCTGCCTGCAAGGCAGATCGACATGGCCATCAACAGCCTAACGCAAAGCTTTATCGCTGCTTGTAAAGAAGCACGCATTGTACACGGTAAAGTAAAAAACTACGCGACACCGCGCAGACTCGCCTTGCAAGTACACGATATTGCCGAGTACCAAGAGGAGTTGAGCACCTTACGCGTTGGACCCGCTGTTAGCGCTGCACGCGATAAAGATGGAAATCTAACACCAGCCGCCAAAGGATTTTTGAAGAGCATCGGCGCCGATGAATCACAGATCCAAGAAGTCGTACAAGAGAAAAAAAAGGGAAAACCCGTTAACTACATAGCCGTTCAAGTTAAAGAGAGTAGCGAATATTCTGCCATTTTACTCCCAAAGATCCTCGAAAACAGCCTAAAAGACATACATTGGGCGAAGCCTATGCGTTGGGGAAGCCAAAGCATCGAATTTGCACGCCCCGTACACCGCATCGTAGCTCTGCTCGATGATGTCGTACTCCCAGTGCAGTTTGCGGGAATCGAGGCTAGCAACTTAAGCACCGGCCATCGCTTTATGGCTAAGCGCGACATCGCCCTAACAGCACAAAGCGACTACGTCGGGCTATTACGCGAGCATTTCGTCTTGGTCGATATCGATGAGCGGCGAAAGCGCGTTATGCAAGAAGCAAAGCGCGTTGCCGATAGCGTTGGCGGCACGCTCATTGAGAACGATGAACTGCTCGACGAGGTCGTGCACATACTAGAGTGGCCAGTCGGTATTATCGGTAATATCGACGAGGAGTTTTTAAAGCTCCCGCGCGAAGTGCTTGAAACAAGCATGTGCAAGCACCAGCGCTATTTTTCGCTTGTGGATAACGCGGGAAATCTTATGCCGCATTTTGTAACGCTCAGTAACACAGATGTTGCAGATCCTTCGGTGGTTTCACGAGGTAATGAGCGAGTTCTTCGTGCAAGGCTAAAAGACGCAGAATTTTTCTTTGCCGAAGACCAACGCATAGCACTAGAGAAATACAACGAAAAGCTACGCCGTGTTCGCTACGTAGAAGGCATGGGTACTGTCTTTGAGCGCAGCACGCGCATGCGTCAGATCGCCAAAAAACTTGCCGACTTTTGGACTGCACCCGACGTCAATGTCGCAGAAATCGACCGCGCTGCCCAACTTTGTAAAGCTGACCTCGCCACAGGTATGGTAGGCGAATTTCCTGAGTTGCAAGGCATTATGGGGTCTATTTACGCATTATCGTCCAAGGAATCGAGCGGCGTTTCGTTGGCAATTCGCGAGCACTACGCACCGCGCCATGCCAACGACAGTGTAGCCCAAAGCAGCACTGGCGCCATCGTCGCGGTGGCCGAAAAAATCGATAGCATCGTCGCTCTTTTTGCCCTAAACCGCATACCCACAGGCACCGCTGATCCCTTCGCGCTACGTCGCGCAGCCGTTGGCTTACTGCGCACACTAGCCGAGCACAAACAACGCTTCGCACTGCTACCCATCATCGAAGCGGCCATTGACGCCGTCTACAAAACCCGCGCATCGCTGCCCGAAGAAAAGACTCCGCTCTCAAAGCGCGACGATATACTCAAAAACGTCCTCGACTTTTGCAGCACACGCCTACGCTACATGCTCGCTGAGCACTACGCAGCCCAAATCGTTGACTCCGTCGTACTCAACACCGATTTGGCCGACATTCCCGCCATACTCGGGCGCGTCGAAGCACTCGCCGCACAGCGCGAAACGCCAGAGTTCGCCTCGCTTATCGCCATCTTTAAGCGCGTTTCCAACATTTTGCGACAAGCCAATCTCGATAGCCCAGATGTGTCGCCTGAGCTCTTTGAAACGGACGAGGAGCGCGAGTTTTACCAAAGCGCCAAAACCCTCAAAAGCCAGTACTCCCAAGCCCTACACAAACAAGACTACGAAGCTGCACTCGCCCTGCTTGCCCAGCTGCGTGAACCTGCCGATCGCTTTTTTGATGCCGTTTTGGTTAACTGCGAAGACGAAGCCGTGCGCCTAAATCGCTACGCATTGCTTAGCACTGTTGAAGCCATGTTCACGCAATTTGCCGATGTTAGAAGGCTATAAATTGAATTTTATTCGGCTTTTCCTAGGAGGGGGGGCTAAGCCCCCCTCGCCAAAGCTTCCCTCAAAATACGCTAAATAGCGCTTTATTTTGTGCTGTGGATGGCATGCATTCCATCCACAGCACAAAATGCGCTTATTGTGTATTTTTCGGGTGATCTTTGGCTACCCCCCAAAGTTCATCTAAGCCAATTATCCTGCACCGCCCAAAACAAGCTATCTAGCCTTAGCGATCCCGGCAAGAATCCGCGATTTTTCGCATTTCGCTGATGGGCTCAGCATAGTTTTTGGCGCCAAAGACTCCAGATCCCGAAACGAAGATGTTGGCGCCCGCGCTTGCAGCTTTTTCGATATTATCGACTTTAATACCACCATCGACCTGAATGTCGAGCTTGGGATATTTTTGGCGCAACGCTGCAATTTTTGGGGTACAAGCGTCAATATAGGATTGCCCCCCAAAGCCTGGGTTTACTGTCATAACAAGGACGAAGTCTAGCAGTTCTGCAACATATTCAACGACGTCGATACCTGTATGCGGGTTTAGGCTCAAGCCCGCCCTTGCTCCCAGTGCGCGGATTGTAGCCAGGGTTCTATGGAGGTGAGTACAGGCTTCCGCCTGCACCGTTAACGTATCGGCGCCTGCTTTAACAAAATCAGCCAAAAGTGCATCAGGGTTCACGATCATAAGGTGAACGTCGATGGGAAGATTAGTAACTTTACGAAGCGAGGCCAAAACAGGGAGACCAATGGATATATTGGGTACGAAGGAGCCATCCATCACGTCGAAATGCAGCCAATCCGCGCCCGCGATGCGAAGATCCTCGACTTCTTGTCCGAGTTTTGCGAAATCTGCACTCAATAAGCTGGGGGCAATGATTGTTTTTCCTCGCGGCATATCGATCATGATGAGACTCCTTTGTACAAAGTGTGCAGCTACTCGCGAGCGATGAGTAGCTGCATGATAAAGAATTAGACGATTCGTTTTTTGAGGCTAAAGCTGAGAGTTCTGCCCTCAATTTCGCAATTTTGCTCTTGGATATCCGACGATTCTGTAATTTTGGCTAATAAATCCTCGGCCATGCTTTCGCTCCACGCGGCAAATACAGCGCGTATGTCGCTGTTTTGGGATTGCCATACAAAATCGATACGATCTTCTATTTCGAGGCCAGCGTCTTTGCGCGCCATTTGGAAGCGACGCAAGCAATCTCGCATAAGCCCTTCGATTCTGAGTTCTTCCGTAATCTGTGTATCGAAGGCGACCCACGAACCAGCATCCTCGGCGATGGCCAAATCGGGGTTAGCTAGTGCGACCAAAAGAATGTCCTCTGGGAGCAGCTCAAGTTCTTTGTTATCGATAGAGAACTGTATCGCTTTATTTTGGCGCACTGCATCAATGACTTCAGCATGACGCGCTTTGAGTGCAGCGCTCAGTGCTTTAATCTGATTACCGAATTTAGGTCCCGCGCTCTTGAAGTTGAGTTTTACATCATAGTCAAGGGGGCTGGCCGTTTTGGGCGGCAAAATCGTCAAGTTCTTCACGTTGAGGTCACCGAGCAATATATCCTTGAAACGCTCAACAGCGCGCGCTTCAAGCGCGTCTGCAGGGCCAATCTTAAGTTTCGATAGCGGTTGTCGCAGTTTTATGCGCTGTGCTTCGCGCGCGCTTAGGGCTAGCTTTGTGAAGCGCATAACAGCCGCCATTTCGTTTGAGAGTTCACGATCGATGTGTTCGATATTCTGCACAGGATATTCGCACAAATGAACAGATTCGGGCGCTTCTTCGAGTACTGCTGAAAGGTTTTGGTACATCGTTTCTGTTAGGAACGGTAGTATTGGTGCAATAATACGCAACAAGCTACTCAAGCAGTCGTACAATGTCTCAAAGGCAGCAAACGATTTCTCGGGGTCACCTTGGGCGATCTTCCAAAATCGTTTGCGGTTATGGCGAATGTACCAGTTAGAGAGGTTTTCAACGAAGGCTTCCACCGCCAAACTCACGCTACGCGTGTCGTAGTATTCAAAGCCGTTTCTTGCCTTTTCGATGAGTATGGCAAGCTCGCTGAGGATCCATCGATCGAAGAGCGCGCGCTCGGCAAGGGGGGTGGCTTCTTTGGGTGGCGCCCAATTCTCAAGACGCGCGTAGTTCACAAAGAACGCATAAGTATTCCAGAGCGTATTGATAAAGCCACCGCGTACATCGCGAAGAATGCTGAATCCAAAGTTCAAGTTGACTTCAGGGTTTTGGCGCGCGTATAGCCAGCGCATGACATCGGCGCCTGCTTCTTCAGCAGCATCGTCAAACCAAATCGCATTACCCGTGGATTTATGCATCTCCTCGCCGTGTTCGTCGCGAACCAGCGCGTGGCCGAGCAAGGTTTTAAAAGGTGCTACTCCTTCCATCATAGCGCTCATTGAGAGCAGGCTATAGAACCAGTTTCGGAACTGACCTGGGAAGCATTCGAGTACAAGATCAGCGGGGAACCACTTCTTCCAATACTCGCGCTCGCTGTTGTAGCGCATAGTCGAGTAAGGAACGATACCAGCGTCCAACCACGGGTTTCCGACGTCTGGAATGCGTGAGCTACGCGCCCCGCAACGACTACATTTGATCTTTACGCCGTCCACCCAAGGTCTGTGTGGGCTGTGACCCTCGAATTGTTCCCAGCCTTCGATGGCTCGCTCTTTTAGCTCTTCGCGTCCGCCCATCACCTCGAAATGCTCGCATTCCTCGCAAACCCAAATCGGCAGTGCTAGACCCCAAAAGCGTTTTTTGGAAATCATCCAGTCGCGCATATTGGTCAACCACTCTATTTCTCGCTCCTCCCCAAAAGCAGGGATCCAGCGAATGTCTTTAACGGTTTTAATGATGCGGTCACGCCAATCCATATTGATATACCACTCATCGACCATACGAAATACGAGTTCATCACCCGTTCTCCAGCAATGCGGATAGATGTGTGGGTAGAGCTCTTCAGACAACAAAAGCCCGCGCTCCTTCAAATCGTCGATGATAATGCGGCGAGTTTCGTCTGAAGTGGCATTTTTGCCCGCTAAAAAGCCAAATGGTGGTAGAAAGTTCGCCGCCTCATCGAGCGGCGCGATCATCGGTAGACCGAGTGCAACCCCCAGGCTATGGTCAACATCGCCGCAACCTGGCGCAATATGTACAATACCCGTTCCCTCTCCTGCCACAACAATGGCCTCACCACGCGAGTCGCGCCCACCGTCGATGACGCGGTGTGCACTCACGGCACTGGTATCAAGTTTTTCGTTAGTAAAGGGATATCCGCCGACGATTTGAGGCGCCTCTAGGTGGTCGTAGGGACCTTGGTATCGCAGACCTACGAGTTCTGCTCCTTTGATGCTGCCTTCGATTTCGTAGCCGCCTCGCTCGTTAAATAGTTGCGCCAAGGTTTTTAGGCGAGGGACGCCATCGATCCAATTTTTTTCGCGATATTGTTTGTCGAGGCGTTTAAAGTTCAGGTTCTCTTGTGCGAAATAGTATATTTCGCCGTCGTGTTTGGCGCGTAATTTTACGTAATCGAGCTCTGTATTAACGGCTGCTGCAACGTTTGAAGTGAGCGTCCACGGCGTTGTAGTCCAAACGAGTAGATTTTCTTTTTCGCGATCGAGTAGTGGGAATTTTACGAAAATCGATGGATGGGCAACGAATTTTCGCCCTTCTACGACTTCCATCTGTGAGTAGGCGCTACCAGAGCGCCCAGACCAAGGCATTACATCAGTACCGTGATAAATCTTTCCTTCATCGTAGCACTTTTTGAGGAAAGCCCAGATCGTGTAGTTATTCTCCTCCGACATGGTGAAGTAGGAGTTCTCCCAGTCCATCCACATACCGAGTCGAATAGACTGATCTCGCTGAACCGCGGAATACTTGAGCACACGCGCCTTACAGTCGTTAACGAAGTTATCGATGCCGTATTGCTCAACATCTTTTTTGGAGAGAAGTCCATGCTCTTTTTCGACCTCAACTTCGACCCAAAGTCCTTGGCAATCGAAGCCGTTTTGGTAGCGCTGCTCCTTTCCATTCATTGCGTGGTAGCGCTGAAAAGCGTCTTTAAGGGAGCGTCCCCAAGCGTGGTGTACGCCCATAGGATTATTCGCTGTGATTGGCCCATCTAAGAAGGAAAAACGTTCTTTTCCTTTATTTTTTTCACGAAGTTTGTTGAATGTATCGTTTTCTTTCCAAAAGTTCAGGATTTTGTGTTCCTCTTTTACGATATCTATCCAAGTTTCTACTTTATCGAAGCCGAGTTTTTTTTGACCCATGCCTTTCCTCTAAGATTATTCATTAGGAGTTTTGCGCAAAACACCAAAAATGCGGCCTTGCGCGGCTATGACATAACACGCTCTCGACTTCTTTGCAAAAGTGATAGCGCAAGCCAATCATTTTAATGGGGGGGGGTAGGGCAACCGCAAAGTCGTGTATCTGGCAGTTTTTAAGTTTTTTTATAGAGGGGGAAGTTTCCCCCTACGTGTCAACCCCACGCTTTGCGCGGGTTTGCCACTACCCCCTCCGCGGGGACACCCCGCGACGCCCCGTCCAGTTTTTGGCGAAACAGGACTTTGCGCCTGCCCTGTGGGGGGTAGCGCGAGATCGCCGAGCAATATGCGCAATGAGCGAATCTTGTGCGGTGGTTGGAATGCATGCCATCCATGGCATGCAGCCCTATGGGTCGCCTACGGCGTTCGATTTCGACATCCATGTCGAAATCCCGGCGAATAGCCGAAACAGCGCACAAGATTATACGCGAATTGGCGCTTTGAATTCGCCTGTAAGGCGAGCCAAAGCTGTCGCAGATTGCGAGGAAGCTCGCGCGTAGGGGGGCTTTGAGACTCAGCATTACGTATTTCTTTTGAGTTTGCGCGGGGGGAAGCTTTTTTCTTTTTGCAAAAGAAAAAAGCTTCCCCCCGCCCCCCCACCAAAAAAGAAAGCACTCTTTTAAGCACTTTTTGAATAAAATATCATTCTGAGACCTTTGCACGGAAGCAAAACCGCACTATTTCCATAAACGATCGAGTTCGCCCATCAGCATCATTGAATAAAATATTCAGTTCGGCTAAAAATACACGGTTTGCAGCAAAATGACTGTATTAATCGAAATAATATGCAGCAGACTTTGACATGTCGACGAAAATGCTGACTTTAGCGTCCGTTTAAGACTCAGCGCATTCAGGGAATTCGGCAAATTGGAGCTCGCTGCTTAAACTGGTGTCAACAAAGGTGTTATCGTCCCAGCCAGCGACTTCACCGCAATTCTTTCCGTTCCATGCTCCGCCAAAGCCGTTTTTACTGAGGTAAAAAACCCGATTCCCACGAACTTCATGGTTATTGCAGGTCTCGGGGCTTGTCGAGTTGCCTTGACCCCAAACAATGACGGCGACATTGGACCAAGGGAAGACGGTGTCGCTGTACATGATATTGTCAAGCAGCTTATTGTGTTTTCCGCCTGCGATTGCAACGCCGTATTGTCCGGGATTGAGCAGAAAGTTGTTTCGAATAGTGATGTAATCTCCGCCAAAATCGGCTGCGAGTAAGCCTCCGCCGGCTTCGTGCGGACCGCCGCCTAAAATCTTGTTATAAGCGATGAGAATGGGAGAATCCGCCGTGCCACTAGACATGAAAATATTGACCTGATCTCCGGGCCCTAGCTTGTAACCAGGGCTGCCTTGATAGCTGATATTGCAAAGCACCTTATGACCGCTGCCTTTGGCGGCGTTGAATTGAAGCATCTGCCCTCGCGCTCCTGGCCCTCTGACTTTGGTGACAAAATTGTGGTCAAACACGAGATTATCCAGCACCTTCCCTTCTTGCTGCGCATAAAAACCACTTGCAACATCTGTAATATAGTTGTGGTCGACGCGAACATCGCTCGATCGTTCAAGCAAAACGCCGACACCCTTGGCATCCTCACCGCAGGGACCAATGATGTTGTTCGTAATGCGGACATCTTTTAAATCATGTCCCCAAACACAAGGTCCGTTCGTGCTAGTAATGTGGTAGCCCGTTAGAGTATCACCTGACTTAAGCTGAACTGGCCCGGTCAGGGGTTTAAAAGTATCGATGCTTGGCCCGGCACTGGACTTAACGCATTCACCCTTTTTGCAAAGCGGGGTGGGATGCGTGCACTCTGTTTGGTCTATCCATGACAAGCCGTCAGAACTGCAACGCTGGGGCAGAAAGCTGTGAGGGTCACAACGTTTGGCATCAGGAACGCATAAAACACTGCCGTATTTACATCCACCATATTCACATGAGGGGCTTTGCGCAGGACATGCTTCACGATCAATCCATGACATGCCGTCCCGATGACACATCTGAGGCGTCTTTCCGTCCTCATGGCACTGCATGGCATATGGCGCACACAGCATGAACTTGTATTTACAGCGTCCTTGTTGACAAATAGGAGCCGGATCTGCGCAAGGAGTTTGATCAACCCAAGTGTTTGTGTCGGGGTCACAGTGTTGTGGAGTATTGGAACCGTCTTTGCATCGGGTGGCGTTTCGGGCGCAATAACCGACGCAATCGCCATCCTTACAAATTGGGCTGGAGTCTGCGCATGCACTTTGATCCATCCACACCTTGCCGTCAGCACTGCAAATTTGAGGCGTATTGCTGTTTTCCTTACATCGTTTCGCGTTAGGAATGCAGCCCTTATCCGACTCTTGGCAGCTAATCAGTCCAGCAAAGCCCGTATAGAGCGCAAGAAGCAAAAGAAAAAACCTAAGAACGGAAACGTGATTAAAGAGACGCATGTGATTCCCCAGTCTAAAAAATAGGCTCGATGCTACGATTGAGAGCTTGCACGGAGGATGCTGTTTGTTTTTCAACGGAGTTGCCGAGCTTAAATTGCCACTTTCTTGTGCGGCACTACCGATCGACGAACTTATCCTATACACAGTCTTGTGGCTACGGATACGCTGATGCACTCGATATTAATGACCTTTGCTCTTGTGGGGGGAGCGCCCCCCTACGCGTCAACCCCACGCTACGCTTGGGTTTGCCGCTACCCCCCCAACGGGGGCCCAAGCCCCCGTAACGCCCCCGCAGCGATTGTTAGCCCTTCCTTGGGTGCGCTTGTTTTTCCCCAAAAAAGCGCTTATTAAGGTTAAGCTTGAAAATCTGAGCTTTGAGCGTTAAAGTGTTGTGGGGTGTTATATTTTATAGGAGTAGTTGTATGAAAGACTGGATTTCGTTACCATTACACGCGATTTTGCTTGCTATTGTGATAGTGTTTTTTGCCTCCTGCTCGGACGACAGCATCGGCGGTGGAGGAGATGGCGGCGATAAGGTCTGCGCGCCAGACTGCGACGCGGCAGAGCGATGTGTTGATGGCGTGTGCGTGGCATGCCCCGACCCGCTTTGCGGCGGCGTTTGTTGTGCGAAAAAGCACTTGTGCGACCAAGTTACCGGTGAATGCGAAGCGCCGTGTTTGAACGAAAGCGCTCGGTGTAACGGCGCCTGCTGCAGCGAGGATGAGAGTTGTAAGGGCGGTGCGTGCGTAGCGTCGTGCGAGGACGGGCGCGAGTATTGCGGCAATGTTTGCTGCCAGTCGGATATGGAATGTAACGAAGGTGTGTGCGCAAAGCCCTGTGTTATGGGCAAATGCGAGGGCAACGATATTTGCGCAGCGGGTTTTTGCATCAAGTGCGACACGGTGGTCTGTGCAGGCAAATGCTGTGAAGCTGGGAAGGTTTGTGATGAGTTATACTTAGATTGCGCAGACCCTTGCAGCAACGGGCAAGCACCGTGCGACGGTAAATGCTGTGATTCCGGCGAGTATTGTTCACTGGAGCGACTAGGCTGCTGGAGGGACTGCGATGACGGTCGCACTGCCTGCTTCGACGGTGAGAAGGCGGTGTGCTGTAGCGCGGACACTGAGTGCATCGATAGCCGCTGTGTGCTGCACTGCAAAGGCAAGGGTCCGCGTTGCGGGGCTTCTGGCTCGGAAACTTGCTGCGAGCTTGACCAACTCTGTGATAGCGTAAGCCAAACTTGTAGAATGGGATGCGATCCAGGTACAACTTTATGTGCAGGTACAAGCTGCTGCAACGATGCAACGCAAATTTGTTTAGGCGACAGGTGCTTGACAAAAGGCAAGGCCTGCGAGAATAACGGCGACTGCAGTTGGACACAATTTTGCGATCCAGCCAGTAGAACATGCGTGGAACTCGCCGATAGCCCGAATCATTGTGTGTATATTCCACCAGTAGGCGAATTTTCGCCTAGCGCGCAGTGGAACTTCCCAGAAGGCGTTTTGGGCTCAGCTATCGTGATCAACTTAACCGACGATAACGGAGATGGCAAAATTGACGAAAACGATATCCCGGACGTAGTTTTTGTAACTGCTGCCGGCAAGCTCGTAGCGCTCAGCGGTGACACCGGCGAGGTTTTGGCGCAATCGGCTCACATTGCGAATTCAACAACGGTAAGATATGGCTACCGCAATGATTTAGGAGCTGCAAAAGTCGATGGTGATGAATACCCAGAAATTGTAGTAGGAACGTCTGTTCCTTCTGCCAATCCACAAGTTAACTTTGGCCCGCAATACCAACTCGTCATGAACCTTGTACCCGATGGCAGCGGCTATAAGTTTGTCGAAAAGGCGCGCCTAACACTGGGAGAAGAGATTGAGAGTGTATCCGTGGATTTACATCCAAGCTTTGCAGATGTTGACGGCGACGGGAAGATCGAGATCGTGACCACGCGTGGAATCCTCAATAACGACATGAGCTGGCGCTGTCAATTCAAAGTAGGGGCTCCAAAACCCGCTGAAGACGCTAGCCTGACGCCTAGCGTAGATATTGGCTATAATATTAGGTACGGTGCCAATTATCTGGATGACGTGATTGTGGCAGATCTCGATGGAGATGGAAACGCCGAAATCATTAGCGCTGGAATATTCGATAATAACTGTAAAATGATTGTTCCACGCTCCCAAGGTGGTGGGCACCACTATGCTGTTGCGGATTTGCTACCCAATAACGGAAAACCTGGAGAGCTTATCCCCGAGATCGTACGCGTGCGCAATGTCCGCGGTACGGTTGGCACTGTTGAAGTGTGGAAGGTCTACAAAAACGGCAATACTTGGAGCAGCGAAAAAATCAAAAGCGCGGATCTCCCCATCAATAAAGCGCGCGCCAAAGTTGAACAGTATCAAGGTACTACCGCAGACTGCGATGCTAATCTTGACAGTTGGGTATGCAACGCATGGGGTGGCCCCCCCGTCATCGCAGACTTTGATGGCGACGGCAAAATGGACATCGGCTTGGCAACGACTTGGTACTATTTAGTTTACCGAAACGATCTTACAGTTCTGTGGCAGGATGGAAATAT
>Ga0265293_10002398_pt1 | contig 37858 bp, 35 predicted proteins | sample Munlanlewell138R_FD_192505 | JGI IMG/M metagenome (GOLD analysis project Ga0265293, IMG submission 192505) | Leachate microbial communities from a municipal landfill in Southern Ontario, Canada - Leachate well 138R | ecosystem: Engineered > Solid waste > Landfill > Unclassified | place: Canada... | reverse complement strand
TGTCGCGCTGTTCCTGGCTCTGGGTTTGCAGGGGCAGTGCCTGTAACAGCAGACCGGCGGCGCGCTGGTCATCGGCAAATAGCCACAGGCGCGTAGGAAGCTGCTCGGAGAGCTCAAAGTAATCCTCTAGGCAACCGCTGAGGGTGCCCTTTTCGAGCGGGACAATACCTTGGTAGCGCTCTCCTTCAGCGGGATCGACGGTGATGGTCAGGTGGCCAGTGCCCAGTAATGTGGCCAGCTCAGCGCTGGTGGGAGTGGCGCCGTCGCGGAGCCGGGCGATGCCGCGCAGGGAGTCTTGACGAGTGCAGTCCGCCATCAACAGATTCAGTTCGCCGTCGCCGCGGGCTTGCAGCGAAAACACCCCATCGAATTTCATCGTCGCGCTGAGTAGACCGGCGGCGGCCAGCAGTTCTCCCAGCAGGCGGTTGATCGCGTCGGGGTAGTCACCATTGGCAAGTACGTTGCGATAGCTGTTGGACAGGGAGATGATCTCTCCGCGCACATCGCTGTTATCAAAGATAAAACGGTGCAGTAGGTCGTCGTCGGCCATGACTTAGAGAGGGTGTGGGTGAGCTGGGCACTGTAAATGAGGCGGGGTGGGTTGTCCAGATTTCGTGGCAGCAGGCCAGGGCAATCGCGCTATGTGAGTGAAATTGGCAGCACAGTGAGGCCGCGTCCCCGGACAAGGACTGCCGAGCCCCCATGGATGGGTTCACGGCGTGTCTCGACAGTCCTTGTCCGGGGGCGTGGCCGGGGACGAAGCACCCATTCAAAGATAGCGCGATTGCTCGGGGCGGGAGGCGACTGGATTGTCTCTGCCTGGAAGGCAGTGCCTCACCAGCGGGCTTCACCGCTTGTCCAGAAACTGATGAATCAAGCGTCGCTGCTTTTTAGTGGGGCGCTGGCCAGGGTGTGCTTCATGATCTCGCGCCAGGCGTCGGGCGTCGGCTTTGGCTTCCCGCTCGCGGAGGCTTTCCTCAGTCTCGCGGTAGAGTAATGCAGCCTCGGGGGCGCCGCGTCTTTGATCAGAGAGGGCGAGGACTTCCACAGTGCGGTTGTCCCACCCCTGCTGGATATCGAGCACCATGCCGACAACGATGTCGCGACTGGGCTTGGCGCGCTGACTGTCGACTCTGATCTTGCCGCCATTGATAGCATCCTTTGCCAGGGAGCGGGTTTTGAAGAATCTTGCCGCCCACAGCCACTTGTCGAGCCGCACCTTATCCATGATGGTGCAGGGCCACCGCGACAAGAGGCAAGGGCAGAATTTCGTCAAAGTGGTGAATAGCCTGGAAAGGCCCTTCATAGTGACGCGTCCCCTGACTGTCCGGCTGATAGATGCATAACAGGTGGCGGATGCCAAAGCGCTGCGCCGCTTCCAGAACAGTTTGTGAGTCGTCGATAAACAGGGTGCGGGCCGGGTTGAGACCGGTATCCTCGACCAGCGCCTGCCAGAAGAGCGGTGACTCCTTGGGGGCGCGGTACTGGTGGGAAGAGATAATTCTGTCGAGATGACTGCCAATACCGGTGAGAGAGAGTTTCAGGTCCAGGCTGCGGGGGTGGGCATTGGTCGCCAGAATTCGCGCCTTGCCGGCGCGTCCGAGCTGCTCCAAAAAGTGGATGGCGTAAGGTCGTTCGGCGATCAGGTGTTGAATTTCTTCTTTGAGGAGGCGTATGTCGAGGGCCAGCTCGCGGCTCCAGTAGTCGAGACAGTACCAGTTGAGAGTGCCCCGTATGGCATTGAAGCGCTGGTGCAGTTGGCGGCAGGTATCGTCTGGGCACAGGCCGTGGTGCTCCGCATAGCGGCGCGGCAGGTGGCTGAGCCAGAAGACATTGTCGAAATGGAGGTCGAGCAGGGTGCCGTCCATGTCGAGCAGGACAGTGTCGATGGCGCTCCAGTCAATCATGGCGGATAATCATTGCCTCGCAGACAGTTACGGCGGTGCAGTATGCCTGTTGGACCACAGATATTAAAGCGCAGGGAAACAGCCCGCACTCGGTTGTTTCGGGTTGAGGAGCTGTTGTTGCGTTTCAGCAACGGCGTTGAGAGGGTCTTCGAGCGTCTTTGCCCACCAGCGCATGGTGGCGTACTGGTTGTGCCAATGCTCGATGATGACACCGTATTGCTGATCCGGGAGTACGGCGCCGGGGTGGAGGATTATTATCTCGGCCTTCCCAAAGGAGCCTGTAACCCAGGTGAAGACCGCTTGCGAGCCGCTGACCGCGAGCTGATGGAGGAGGTGGGATACGGCGCTCACCATCTGGAATTCGTCAAAACGCTGGCTCTCTCCCCCAGTTATATGGGGCACAGTATCGATGTGGTTCTGGCCCGTGACCTCTACCGCAAGCGCCTTCCCGGCGATGAGCCTGAGCCCATCGAGGTGGTTCCCTGGTCCCTGAACAACCTGGCCGAGTTGATGAGCAGGGATGATTTTGCCGAGGCCCGCTCCCTGGCTGCACTGTATCTGGTGCGGGACTTGTTGCGCTGATGGACTCCTTGCCTCCCCGCCCCCCTGGAACCGAAGTGCTGGATCTGATGAGCTGCGCTGCCCGGGCGGCTGGGGCTGCTATCCTGAAAGTCTATCGTCAGGCTGATTATGGCGTCGTCACGAAGCAGGATGACTCTCCCCTCACCCACGCGGATTTAGCGGCTCACCGGGCCATTGCCGAGGTGTTGGACGGTGCCTTGGGAGGCTTGCCGCTATTGTCGGAGGAGGGGGTGCCACAGCCTTGGGCGCAGCGCCGCCAGTGGCGCCGCTATTGGCTGGTAGACCCTCTCGATGGCACTCGGGATTTCATCGCCCGCACTGATCAGTTCAGCGTCAATATCGCCTTGGTGGAGAACGGCATAGCGGTCTTGGGTGCGGTGCTGGCGCCAGTGCAGGATGAGCTCTATCTGGGGCAGAGGGAGGCGCCGGATCCGGCGCAGTGGTGCGCCTGGAAATCGGTGGCCGGTGGCGACCTCGCGGCCATTCGCGTGCGCTCGCTGGCAGAGGTCAGCGAAGACAAACCGCTCACCCTGATGGCCAGCCGTCGTCACTCAGTGGCGCGCACGACCCGACTACTCAAGTTGTTGGGGAACGACTTCGGCCCCGTGATCCGGCGCGATCTCGGCAGTTCTCTGAAAATGTGCCTGATCGCGGAGGGGCAGGCAGATATCTATCCTCGCTACGGACCCACTGGAGAGTGGGATACCGCTGCCGCGCAAGCTGTTTTAGAGGCAGCGGGGGGCTGCTTGTGCGGGCTGGACGGGTTGCCGCGCCGCTATAACTGCAAGGAAAGCCTTATCAACCCAGCTTTTTTTGCGGCGGGTGACTGCTCGGTAGAGTGGGCTGAGTTGCTGACGCTAGTGGCGTCAGAACAGATCGTCGGGTAGCTGGTCACCGCCGGTACGGGGTGCTGGCGCCGGCGGGGTGTCAAACACTTCCTGGTAGGGTGTGTCCCGCTCCTGTTGCCCGAACTGGCTCAAGCCGGGTTGACTGTCGATGCTGCGCTCATCGAGAAAATACTCGAACACCGCCCCGGGGTAGCCTGGGCCCACACGCTGGCCACTGTTGGGGTCGATGCGGGCGGTGATGAGCCCCGGTGGCTGGGGGGGTAGAATTTCCGGCTTGCCCGCCAGGGCATCCTGCATAAAGTCGATCCATACCGGCAGGGCGGTGGTACTGCCGTACTCGTTGCGGCCAAGGATCAGGTTTTCATCAAAGCCCATCCACACCGTCGCTGCCAGATGCGGACTGTAGCCGGAGAACCACACATCGCGAGGCCCGTTGGTGGTGCCTGTCTTGCCAGCGATATCTTTGCGGTTAAGCGCCAGGGCGCGGCGCCCGGTGCCAAGCCGGACGGCGTCTTTCAGGATTGAATCCATGATGTAGGCTACCCGTGCATCCATAACACGCTCTGCTGCCGGTGCCTCCTGCGGTGCGCTGGGTACAGCCGGCACGCTGTCGCTGCTGGCAAACAGTTCCTCCAGAGAGCGCGCTTCTTGTGTGGGCTCCGCTGGCGCCGGTGCTAACTCGCAGTCAGGACAGACGCGGGGCGCATCGGTGCGATAGATCACCTCGCCGGGCTCGGTCTCAATGCGCTCGAGGATATGGGGGCGCACCCGGTAGCCACCGTTGGCAAATACCGTGAAGCCGGTCGCCATGGCGAGGGGGGTGGTGTTCTGGGTGCCGAGTGCCAGAGACAGGTTGTTGGGCATGCTGGCGGGGTCGAAGCCAAAGCGCTCCATACTGTCGATAGTGGGCTGGATACCCACTTGGCGCAGGATGCGGATCGAGACCAGATTGCGGGATAGGTACAGGGCTTTGCGCAGGGGTGTTGGACCGTAGAAGCGACCGCTGTCGTTCTCGGGACGCCAGACCCGCTCCAGGTGGGGGTCGCGGAACACTACCGGCGCATCATTGATAAGGGTGGCGGGGGTCATGCCACTTTCCAGCGCCTTGGCATAGACAAAGGGCTTGAAGTTGGAACCGGGCTGGCGTTGTGCCTGGGTGGCGCGGTTGAAATTGCTCTGGTTAAAGTCAAACCCGCCCACCAGAGCGCGGATGGCGCCGTTGCTGGGGTCGATAGCCACCAGGGCAGCCTGGGCCTGGGGGATCTGGGTAAGTTGCCAGGCCCCCTCCTCGCTGCGTTGGACACGAATCAGGTCACCCGGCTTGAGCAGGGTGGTGAGGTCCTGGACTGGTGCGGAGCGGGCATTTTCATGAATATAGCGGCGGATGGGGGGGTGCCCTTCCAGCTGCAGTTGTCCTGTTTCACCAAAGCGCAACAGCAGCTCTACAGTGCCCGCTTCTACAGCGCTGACGATAGCCGGCGTCAGCGAGCCAGAGGGCGGTGTTCTGCCGAGAATCGCGGCCCAGCTGGTGGGGTCGGCATGATGGGCTTCCGGTCCGCGATAGCCGTGGCGGTCGTCATAGGCTTCAAGGCCCTTGCGCACCGCTCGGTTGGCACTGCGCTGGGCGTTGCTGTCGAGAGTGGTGAAGATCCGGTACCCTTCCGTGTAGGCATCCAGGCCGAAACGCTCAATGGCTTCCTGGCGAGCCATTTCCGCCACATAGGCGGCTTCGAGTTCCCGGCTGGGGCCATGGCTGCTGGCGTTCATCGGGGCGGCCAGCGCTTGTTCCAGCTGATGGGTGTCGATGTAGCCGAGGTGGTGCATGCGCCTCAGAATCCAGTCGCGGCGGCTCATGGCCCGGCTGGGGTTGACCAGAGGGTTAAACGCAGAGGGGGCCTTTGGCAATCCGGCGATCAGGGCGAGCTGGTCCAGCGACAGCTCGGCGGCAGGTTTGCCGTAGTATACCTGGGCCGCAGCCTCAAGGCCGTAGGCGCGACTGCCGAGATAGATGAGGTTGGCGTACAGCGTCAGGATCTCTTCCTTGCGCAGTTCGTCTTCAATCCGCAGGGCGAGCAGGATTTCATTGAACTTCCGGATAAAGCTCTGCTCGGTGGAAAGAAAGAAGTTGCGCGCCAGCTGCATGGTGACGGTGCTGCCGCCGGACTGGATTTCGCGAGTGGAGATGAGTTCCACCGCCGCTCGGGCAAGACCGCTGAGATCGACGCCGTTGTGCTCAAAGAAACGGTCGTCTTCGGCCGCCAGTAGGGCATTGACAAAATCGCGGGGAATTTCCTCGAAGGTGAGAGGTGTGCGTCTTTTTTCGCCAAACTCACTGATCAGCAGGCCATCGCTGGAATACACCCGCAAGGGGGTTTGCAGTTTGACGGTGCGCAAGGTTTCGGGAGAAGGCAGGCGAGGGCTGAGATAGAGATAGAAACTGGCACTCACCAGCAGCCCTGCGCCGGTAAAAAATGCGAGCAATAGAAGCAACTGCTTACAAAAGTAGGGTAAATATGATTTCATTGAGGCGCCGAGTCTCCTGAGGAGGCCATTATAAGAGCAACAAAGAGGGCATTGCATCATATGTAATGCCAGAACAAGAAGTTAAGGTTTCTTGGGGTGTGCTGACGGACCCTAAACAAGTGCTCGCAATGGTGGGATATAGCAACAACAATGGAACTCTTCGGTTTTCTACAAGCCAAGGCCAGGCCCGTGCTGGGGCTGGATATCACCTCGACCTCGGTGAAGCTGCTCGAACTGAGCAGGAGTGGCAATCGCTATCGGGTGGAGAGCTATTTGGTTCGCCCCCTGCCTGCCAATACCGTCGTCGAGAAAAATATCAGCGATGCCGAAACCCTCGCCGACGCTATCCGCAAACTGGTCAGCCAGGCGAAGCCGAAAACCCGCGACGTCGCCGCTGCTGTTCCGGGGTCGGCGGTCATCACCAAGATAGTCGAGCTGCCCGCCGGGCTCAGTGATCTGGCGCTGGAAACCCAGATATCCCTGGAGGCAGACCACTATATTCCCTACCCTCTGGAAGAAGTTGCCCTCGATTTCGAGGTCGTGGGGCCGTCGCAAGCCAACCCTGATCGGGTGGAGGTCTTGTTGGCCGCCTGCCGCCGGGAAAACGTCGAGAGCCGCCAGGAGGTAATCGAATTGGCTGGCCTCAATGCCCGCATCATCGATGTCGAAGTCTTTGCCATAGAGCGTGCCTTTCAACTGATTCGCCCGCATTTGGAGCCGGCGTCGGCTCAGGTGGTTGCGGTGGTCGATATCGGTGCCAGTATGCTGACCCTCAATGTGCTGGCGGAGGGCAAGACAATCTATACCCGCGAACAGCTATTCGGCGGTCGGCAGGTCACCGAGGAGATTCAGCGCCGCTACGGTTTGTCGATACAGGAAGCGGGTCGCGCCAAGAAGCAGGGGGGCTTGCCCGACGACTATGAAACGGAAGTTGTCGAGCCTTTCAAGGAAGCGCTTATCCAGCAAATTTCCCGTTCTTTACAGTTTTTCTTCTCTTCCAGCCAGTACAGCTACATCGATTGCCTGGTACTTGCCGGCGGTGTGGCGGCGATGGATGGTTTGAAGGAGAGTGTCGAGGAGAAGCTGGGGTTGCCCGCTGTCGTGGCCAACCCCTTTGCGAATATGACAGTGGCGAGCAAGGTCAACGCAGTGGCACTTGCCAATGACGCTCCGGCAATGATGATTGCCCTGGGGTTGGCGCTGAGGAGTTTCGACTGACATGGCGACCATCAACCTGCTCCCGTGGCGCGAGGAGTATCGCCAGCAGGAGAAAAACAAGTTTCTGAAAATTGCCGCTCTGGTGCTGGTCGCTGCCCTGGCGGTAGTATTCTTGTGGGACCGAGTGATGAGTGCCAGGCTCGACAACCAGGCCAGTCGCAATCAGCTCTTGCAGCAAGAGGTTACTCAGCTCGACAAGCAAGTCGGGGAAATCTCCGAGCTCAAGAGACGCAAACAGGACATGCTGGAGCGCATGGAAGTCATCCAGTCCTTGCAAGCGAACCGCCCGGATATTGTGCGTATCTTCGATGAGTTGGTGCGGGCAACCCCGGAGGGAGTCTTCCTGGTGGAGTTGCGCAGAGTGGGGGAAACTATCTCGATCACGGGTTATGCTGAGTCTAATAATCGCGTTTCTTCTTTTATGCGAAACCTCGACGCCTCCTACAAGTTCATAGAGCCGAACTTGACCAGGGTAGTAGCCAACGACACTTTGGGTGCCCAGGGTAACCGCTTCGAACTCAGAGTGCAGGTAACCCGCCCCGAGACGATGGTGAAGCAGGAGCCCGGAGCATGATGCATGACTGATAAGGATTGGCTCGCCCAGCTCAGGGGCGTCGATTTTTCCGAGCTGGAGTTCAGTACTATCGGAGTGTGGCCTCTGCCGTTGCGGCTCGGCCTGCTCGCGCTGGTTGTGGTCGCGACCCTGCTGGCGGCTTACTTTTTTCATATCAGAGATATGGGCTCGCGCCTGGAGCATTTGCAGCGTGAGGAGGTGACCCTGCGCAATACGTTTGCCGAAAAGGCATTTGAATCTGCCAATATCGAGGCCTATCAGGCGCAGATGATGAAACTGGAAGAGTCGTTTAGCGCCCTGCTGGCCCAGCTGCCTACTGACACCGAAGTGCCTGGGCTGCTGGAGGACATCACCGCAGTGGGGTACGGCAGCAGCCTTGAAATCGACAGCATCACCCTGCAGCCGGAAGTCGTGGCTGATTATTATGTCGAGCTTCCCATCCGTATCGTAGCTCTCGGCGGCTACCACGATTTCGGCACCTTTGTCAGTGGTGTGTCGGGGTTGTCGAGAATTGTCACGCTCCAGGATTACTCGATTGTCACGGATGAAAGGTCGCAGCGCCTGACTTTTGAGGTCACCGCAAAGACCTACCGCTACAAGGCGCAGGACAACTAGGCCATGATAATTGGGAAGACGTTTGGACTTGTGGCGGCCCTGTTGCTAAGCCTGCTAGCGGGTTGTTCCGGCTCTAACCATCAGGATCTCGACGCCTTTATGGCTGAGGTCCGCGCTACACCTGTCGGAGAGATCGAGCCGCTACCTGCCTTCACCCCCTATATTCCTTTTACCTACTCGGTGATGGCGCAACGCAGCCCTTTCGACCACCCGATGCAGGCTATTGCGGCCGACGCCGGCAATGAGCGCAGAGTGGCGCCTCCCGATGAAAGTCGGGTCAGGGAATACCTCGAAAATTATAATTTTGCCGCGCTGAGCATGGTGGGCACACTGGCCGGCGAGAAGGGGATGTGGGCACTGGTCGACGATGGTTCTGGCGGTATCCACCGGGTGGCTGTCGGCAATTATCTCGGCAAAAACCACGGCCGGATCGTCGCCCTCACGGCATCGCAGATCGAAGTGCTGGAAATTGTTCCTGATGGCAAACATGGCTGGGTAGAGCGGCCGAGAACCCTGGCACTCAGGGAGAGATAAGCGTGACACACATTGAGAAATCCGTATGAAAAAAGACAGGCTGCGCATCATTCGACCGACGGTGCTCCTGGTTTTGGCTGGGCTCCTGCCGTTTGCCGGGGCCGTCGGGGCGGCGACACTCGAGGACATCAGTTTCACTTCCTTGCCGGACAATGCCTTTGAAATTGCGTTGGATTTCTCAGCGGTGCCTCCCGAGCCGGAGTCTTACGCTCTCGAGTCCCCGGCCCGCATTGTGCTTGATTTCCCCGGCGTGCAGAGCAATCTGCAGCAGCGTCGTCACGAGCTCTCCTATGAGAATGCCCGCAATGCCGTGGTGGTATCCACGCGGGAAAAGACCCGCCTGGTCGTCAACTTGAACAGAATGACAAGCTACAGTGCGATGCAGGAGGACACCCGGATAGTCTTGCGGGTGCAGGGCGCAACCGGCACTGCCGCCACCGACAGTGGCAGCAGCTTTGCTGGGTCGGGTTTTGCCGTCCGTGGCGACGACACACCGCTGGCGGCAGGAGAGGGCAGGGCGATTCGCAATGTGGACTTTGCTCGCGGTGAGCGCGGGGAGGGGATTGTGACTCTGACCTTGTCCGCTCCCGAGATCAGTGTTGATGTTCAGCAAACCGGCAATCGCATTGTGGCTGAATTCTTTCAGACCGCACTGCCCGACCATCTCGACCGCCGTCTCGACGTGCTCGACTTTGCCACACCGGTGAGAACCGTCGACACGCGCCCCGAGGGCAGCTCCACGCGAGTGACGGTGGAGGCCGGCGGCGAGTATGATTATCTGGCCTACCAGACCGATAGCCAGTATGTGATCAGTGTCGACCCGCTGACTCCCGCTGAACTGGAAGAGCGCAGGTCCCAGTTCGCGTATGTGGGCGAACGGCTCTCGCTCAACTTTCAGGACATTGAGGTGCGTTCGGTGCTGCAGTTGATCGCCGATTTTACAGACCTCAACCTGGTAGCCAGTGATACCGTGAGTGGCAGCATTACCCTGCGGCTGCAGAATGTGCCCTGGGATCAGGCGCTGGACATCGTGCTCAAGGCCAAGGGGCTCGACAAGCGCCTGGAAGGGAATGTCTTGCTGGTGGCCCCCGCGGCAGAGATCGCCGAGCGCGAGCGTCTTCAGGTAGAGGCCAACAAGCAGCTTCAGGAGCTGGCGCCCTTGGTCACCGAGTTTATCCGCATTCGCTATGCGGATGCCGCTGAGTTGTTTGAGCTGTTCAATGTGCGCGACGATGACATGGGTCGCGGCAGCCGCTGGGACGACCGCACGGCGACATCGTCGATTCTCTCGGAGCGCGGCTCGGCCATTGTCGACAAGCGCACCAACACCATTATCCTCACCGATACAGCGGACAAGATCAGCGATTTTCGGCGCCTGGTTGAGCAAATAGATATCCCGGTGCGACAGGTGGAAATCTCTGCTCGTATCGTGGTTGCGACCACTGACTTCCGCAAGGAGCTGGGTTTCCGTTGGGGCGCTCAGGGCGCTTCCGAAGTGGGCGGCAATGTGGTGGGCTTTGGTGGCAATATTGAAAACTTTACCGTACCCTACAACCCGATGAACCGTTTCCCCCGCGGCGGGGCGCCCTATGTGCCGCCAGTGGATGAGGACGGCGAGCCCGTCGCGCCGATCACGCCTACACCGGGCGCGGATGTCGGTACTTCCAAGGGCGACAACGCCGGTCTCAACGTCGATCTGGGGGTTGCCAATCCTGCCGGCCAACTGGCTTTGCAGCTGTTGACTGACAATGCTTATTTGGACCTGGAGCTGAGCGCCTTGGAGAATGCCGGTTACGCCGAAATCGCTTCCCAGCCCAAGGTGCTCACCGGGGACAAACAGAAGGCGATCATTCGCTCCGGTAAAGAAGTGGCTTATCAGGAGGCCACTTCCTCCGGTGCCACCAGTACGTCCTTTAAAGAAGCGGTTCTCAAGCTGGAAGTCACGCCGCAGATCACGCCCGACAACCGTATTATTCTCGACTTGTTCATTTCTCAGAACAGTGTGGCCGCCGAGGTGTTTGGGGGAGTGCCCTCTCTGGATATCACCGACATCGAGACCAAGGCGCTGGTGGGCGACGGCCAGACACTGGTGCTCGGGGGCATCTTCCAATACCAGGAGCTGGACTCTCAAACCAAGGTGCCAGTGCTGGGGGATATCCCCTATCTGGGGCGCCTTTTCCGCAATGACTTCCGCGCCAGTGACAAGCGCGAAATTTTGATCTTTGTGACGCCCCGGATCGTCGAAGATCAGTTGCTCGACCGATGAACCCGGCTCAAAACCTCTACCTTGTCGGTCCCATGGGCGTCGGAAAGACGACCATTGGGCGACTGTTGGCACAAAAGCTTGGCAGGGTCTTCGTCGATCTCGACGACGAGATCGAGCAGCGCAGCGGTGCCTCTATCCCCTGGATTTTTGATGTCGAGGGAGAGGCGGGCTTTCGGCGTCGCGAAGCAGAACTACTCAAGGAGCTGAGCACGGGTCGCAATCTGGTGCTGTCCACCGGGGGCGGCGTGGTACTCAACCCGGACAACCGGCAACTGCTCAAGGCGACGGGTATCGTCGTCTTTCTCAACGCCTCCGTGGAACAGCTCTATCAACGCACCCTGAAGGATCGCAAGCGCCCCTTGTTGCAGGTGCCGGACCGCCGTCTGGTCATTGAGCGGCTCAAGCGCGATCGCGATCCCCTGTATCGCGAAGTCGCCCATTTGGTCTTCGATGTCGGGCACCGCAACTCTCGAATTGCCACCGAGGCCCTGATCAGAAGGCTTGACGAGATGTGCTAAAGTTCCGCTCCCCCTGGTTGGCTGGAACGCACATGAAAACCCTCAAGGTCGATCTCGACGACAGAAGTTACCCCATTTATATCGGTGCCGATCTACTCGGTGTCGCAGACCTCCTGTTGCCCCATATCCGTGGTGGTGAAGTGATGGTGGTAAGCAATGAGACCATTGCGCCTCTCTACCTCCAGCCGGTGCTGGAGGCGCTGTCAGGGTTGCGCTGTGACAGCGTTATTCTTCCCGACGGCGAGCGCTACAAGACGCTCGATACCCTCAACCTGATATACCAGGCACTGCTGGAAAAACGCCACAGCCGCAAGACCACTTTGGTGGCGCTCGGAGGTGGTGTGGTGGGGGATATGACCGGCTTTGCGGCAGCTTCTTACCAGCGGGGGGTGAATTTCATTCAAATCCCCACCACCCTGTTGTCTCAGGTGGACTCTTCGGTAGGGGGCAAGACCGGCGTCAATCATGCGCTGGGCAAAAACATGATCGGTGCTTTTCACCAGCCTGTAGCGGTGATTGCCGATGTCGGTCTGCTCGATACCCTGCCGTCCCGTGAATTCAGTGCCGGTCTGGCCGAGGTAATCAAATATGGCCTGATTGCCGACCCGGATTTCTATCAATGGTTGCAGGCTAATATGTCCAGGTTGATGGCTCGCGACCGTGCAGCCCTGATCTACGCGGTAGAAGTGTCCTGTGCCAACAAGGCGCGGGTGGTCGCAGCGGACGAGCGCGAAGCGGGTTTACGAGCTATTCTCAATTTGGGCCATACCTTTGGCCACGCGATTGAAACGGAGCAAAATTATCAGGGACTATTGCACGGAGAGGCAGTGGCGGTCGGGATGCTGATGGCTGCAGAGCTCTCGCAACGCATGGGAGCGTTGTCTGGCGCAGACGTGCAGGGACTGAAGCGCTTACTGATAGAGGCTGATTTACCGGTACAGGTGCCATCTGGCATGACAGTTGCAGAGTTTCATCGCCACATGGCAGTGGACAAGAAAGTGGCCGATGGGATCGTGCGTTTGGTGTTATTGCGCAGCATAGGCGATGCCTACGTTTGCAGTGATTACGATGCTGCGTTGCTGGAGGCCCTGTTGGCGGATTGCTGCACTGTTTGAGTGCGTTGTAAGCGGTTTCTTGTCTTTGTTGCACCAAAACAGCGCCTTGCTGGCTTTGTTTTGGTGCGATCTCTGAAGTGTGGTCGAGAGGCTATGGACGTGTAGGCACATGCTCTGGATGGGCGTGAGGGTCGTCACCAGTCTCTGGTTTTGTTAACCGACAGACTCTTCTTTGCTGGAAATCGCTTATGTCTCAAGGCTTGTATCGGCTGGATGAATTTCGCGACAACTGTGGCTTTGGCCTGATCGCCCACCTACGTGGGGAGCCCAGTCATAAACTGTTGGCGACGGGTATTGAGGCACTCACCTGCATGACCCACCGCGGTGGCATCGCCGCCGACGGCAAGACCGGGGACGGCTGTGGTCTGCTGATCCAGAAACCCGATACTTTCCTCCGTCTCCAGGCCCGCGAACTATTCGGCAGTGAGCTGCCGGAACGCTATGCTGTCGGCTCGGTGATGTTGAGCCTCGATGAGGGTGCCCGCCAGGTAGCTCGGGAAGTGGTAGCAGAGGAAGTGCTCCGCCAGGGGCTCAGGTTGGTGGGGTGGCGCCAAGTGCCCACCGACAACGGGGTTCTCGGCGCCATTGCCCTGCGTACGCTGCCGGTATTTGAGCAGGTATTCGTCGTTCCCGACGAAGAGCTGGGTGAGCTTGAATTCGATGCGCGCCTGTTTATGGTGCGGCGCTACATCGAGCAGCGGCTGAGTAGCGACCCCCACTTCTATTTCGCCAGTTTTTCGGCCCGGGTGCTGAGCTACAAGGGTCTGATGCTGCCCGCCGACCTCACGGCCTTCTATCCGGATCTGTGTGATCCGCGAATGGAAACCGCCATCTGCGTCTTTCACCAGCGCTTTTCCACCAATACCATGCCTCTGTGGCAATTGGCCCAGCCGTTTCGGATACTGGCTCACAACGGCGAAATCAACACCATCCACGGCAATCGCAACTGGTCTCTGGCGCGTACTCCCAAGCTCAAAACGCCGCTATTACCTGAGCTGGCGGAACTGGCGAAGCTCGGCCCTCTGGTGAACCGCACCGGTTCGGATTCCTCGAGTCTCGACAACATGCTGGAGCTGCTGGTCACTGGCGGTGTGCCGCTGCACCGCGCTCTGCGCATGATGGTGCCGCCAGCCTGGCACAACGTGCAGGACATGGATACGGATCAGCGCGCTTTTTTTGAGTTCAACTCTCTGCTGATGGAGCCCTGGGATGGCCCCGCCGGGCTGGTGGTCACGGACGGTCGCTATGCGGTATGTGCCCTCGACCGCAACGGGCTGCGCCCCTCGCGCTGGGTGCTGACCGACGACGATATGATCACGGTGGCATCGGAAATCGGTGTGTACAACTACCAACCCGAGAGCGTGGTCGCCAAGGGCCGCCTTGGGCCGGGAGACCTGCTGTCTATCGATACTCGGGAGGGCCGGATCGAGGATCGCAGCGACATCGACCGGCGCTTCGCCGCTATGCAGCCCTACAAACAGTGGATTCGCAATGGGGCTTTCAAGATTTCCTCCACCATGGAAACCGACGGGATCGAGGTGGAAGGGCCGCTGCCAGAAGACAAAATGAAGACCTACATGAAAATGTACCAGGTGTCTCTCGAAGAGCGGGACCAGGTGATTCGGCCATTGGCTGAAGGCGGTCAGGAGGCGGTGGGCTCAATGGGGGACGATGTGCCTATGGCAGTGCTGTCGCGCAAGCAGCGTAACTTGTTTGACTATTTTCGCCAGGAGTTCGCTCAGGTCACCAATCCGCCCATCGACCCGTTGCGGGAGGCGGTCGCCATGTCTCTCAGCACCCAACTGGGGCCGGAGCTCAACCTGTTCGAGGAGACACCGCTGCATGCCATCTCCATCGACCTCACCAGTCCGGTGCTGTCGCCGCGCAAGTATTTTGCGCTCAAGAACAACGACTACCGTGAGTTTCGCACCCGCAAGTTCACCGTGGTGTATGACCCGCAAACTGAAGATCTCAAGGCAGCCATTGAGCGGCTGTGTGACGAAGTAGACGCTGCGGTACGCACGGACAAAGTGGTGTTGTGCATCCTCTCTGATTACGATCTACAGCGGGAGTTGATCCCCATTCCCATGGCCTTGGCGGTCGGTGCTGTACACAGCCGGCTGATCCGCTCGGGGCTGCGCTGCGACGCCAATATTATCGCCAGTACCGCTGCCGCCCGCGATCCCCACCAGATTGCGGTGCTGATCGGCCTCGGCGCCTCCGCTGTCTACCCTTATCTCAGCTACCACGTGCTGTTCGATATGGTCAATCGCGGGGAGTTGTTCACCGATGTCGACACCGCTTTCAAGAACTACCGCAAGGGCCTCAACAAAGGGCTGCTGAAAATTCTCTCAAAAATGGGAATTTCTACCGTGGCCTCTTACCGCGGTGCCATGCTCTATGAGGTCATTGGGCTTGCCACTGAAGTGGTGGATCTATGTTTTCCCGGCATCACCAGCCGTATTGAGGGGGCTGGCTTTGCCCATCTCCAGGAGGATCAGCAAGCGCTGGCAGAAAAGGCCTGGCGCTCACGCCAGCCGATCTCTCCCGGCGGCCTGCTAAAGTTCGTCCACGGTCAGGAGTACCATGCCTTCAACCCCGATGTGGTGACGGCTTTGCACCGCGCAGTCCGCTCCGGTGAATATCGCGACTGGCAGCGCTACTCGGCGCTGGTGGACCAGCGGCCGGTAGCGACCTTGCGGGATCTGTTTCGTCTCAAGGTCGAAGACCAGGAGCCGATCCCGCTGGCCCAGGTGGAGCCGGTCGCAGCGATCATTCAGCGCTTCGATTCCGCCGGTATGTCTCTCGGTGCCCTGTCTCCGGAGGCCCACGAGTCATTGGCAGAAGCGATGAATCGGCTCGGCGGGCGCTCTAACTCTGGAGAAGGGGGTGAGGACCCGGCCCGCCACGGCACCGTGCGTTCCTCAAAAATCAAGCAGGTGGCTTCCGGCCGCTTTGGGGTAACCCCGGAATACTTGATCAACGCCGAGGTCATCCAGATCAAAGTGGCGCAAGGCGCCAAACCGGGTGAGGGCGGCCAGCTGCCCGGCGGCAAGGTCAACAAGCTGATTGCCAGGCTGCGCTACGCGGTGCCGGGTGTCACCCTGATTTCCCCGCCACCTCACCACGATATCTATTCCATTGAGGACCTGGCACAGCTGATCTTCGATCTCAAGCAAGTCAATCCGAAGGCGCTGATTTCCGTAAAACTGGTGTCGCGACCGGGGGTGGGCACGATCGCTGCCGGTGTTGCCAAGGCCTATGCGGACCTGATCACGATCTCAGGCTATGACGGCGGCACTGCGGCCAGCCCGCTGACGTCGATCCGCTACGCCGGCTCGCCCTGGGAGCTGGGTCTGGCAGAAGCCCATCAGACATTGCGCGCCAATGACCTGCGGAACAAGGTACGGGTGCAAACCGATGGCGGTCTCAAGACCGGCCTCGACGTGATCAAGGCCGCCATACTCGGTGCCGAGAGCTTCGGCTTCGGCACTGCCCCTATGGTTGCGCTGGGCTGCAAATACCTGCGTATCTGCCACCTCAACAACTGCGCCACGGGGGTCGCTACCCAGGACGACAACTTGCGCCGCGATCACTATGTCGGCACCGTCGAAGTGGCGATGAACTTTTTCCGTCTGCTGGCGGAGGAAACCCGCGAGTGGTTGGCGCGGCTGGGTGTGGCGCGCCTGCAGGACCTGATCGGTCGCGTCGACCTGCTCGCTATCCTGCCCGGTGAAACGCCCCGCCAGCAGGGACTGGATCTGAGTCCGATCCTGCACAGTGACGATTATCTGGCGCAAAAGCCTCAATTCTGTACTCAGCCGCGGAACGATCCCTTCGATAAGGGCACCCTGGCAGAACGCATGGTGGCGGATATGCTGCCCGCCATCGAAAACAGCAGTGGAGGGATTTTCAACTATCGCATTTCCAACTGCGACCGCTCCATCGGCGCGCGTGTCAGCGGTGAGATTGCCCGTCGCCACGGCAATCAGGGCATGGCGGAGCAGCCTATCCGGGTGTATCTGAGCGGCGTGGCTGGCCAGTCGTTGGGAGTATGGAATGCGGGCGGCCTGGAGATCTTCCTCAGCGGTGACGCCAACGATTATGTGGGCAAGGGCATGACCGGGGGCAAGATCGTTATTACCCCGCCGCAAGGCAGCCGCTTCCAATCCCGCGACGCGCCTATTATCGGTAACACCTGCCTGTACGGGGCGACGGGCGGCAAGTTGTTCGCTGCCGGTCGCGCAGGAGAGCGTTTTGCGGTGCGCAATTCCGGCAGCCATGCGGTGGTAGAGGGCGCTGGTGAACACTGTTGTGAATACATGACCGGTGGCGTCGTCGTGGTGCTGGGTGAGACGGGCTACAACTTCGGTGCCGGTATGACCGGCGGTTTTGCCTATGTACTCGACCAGCCGCGTCGCTTCTACGACCGTGTCAATACCGAGCTGGTCGACTTGCACCGGATTACTTCCGAGAGCGCCGAGGCCTACCGCCACTTCCTGCTCAACAGGCTGCGAGAGTATGTGGCTGCCACCCGCAGTACCTGGGGTGCCGAGATCGCCGCTAACTTTGACGAGTATGTCAGCAAGTTCTGGTTGGTGAAGCCGAAGGCCGCCTCCCTCGGCAGCCTGCTCGAAAACACCCACGCGGCACCGCAATAAACCGGCAGAGGTCGAACCGATGGCAGAACGTTTGAACAACACTTTCCAGTTTGTCGAAGTCGAGCGGCAAGACCCAGGCAAGAAATCCCTGGGGACGCGCCGCCTGCAGTTTGTGGAAATCTACGAGCCGTATCAGCCCAAGCAGGCGGCCAGCCAGGCTCACCGCTGCCTGTCCTGCGGCAACCCCTACTGCGAATGGAAATGCCCGGTGCACAACTACATTCCCAACTGGCTGAAGCTGGCCAGCGAGGGCAATATTCTCGCCGCGGTGGAACTCTGTCACCAGACCAACACCCTGCCGGAAGTGTGCGGGCGAGTGTGCCCTCAGGACCGCCTCTGCGAGGGAGCCTGTACTCTCAACGATGGCTTTGGTGCGGTCACTATTGGCAGTGTGGAGAAGTACATCACCGACACTGCCTTTGCCATGGGCTGGCGACCGGATATGTCCAAGGTGGTGTGGACGGATAAAAAAGTGGCCATCATCGGGGCGGGCCCGGCGGGCCTCGGTTGCGCCGATGTGCTGGTGCGCGCTGGTGTCAAGCCGGTGGTATTTGACCGCTACCCGGAAATCGGTGGGCTGCTGACCTTTGGCATCCCTGAATTCAAGCTGGAGAAATCGGTCATGGCCAGGCGCAGGGAGATCTTCGAGGCCATGGGGGTCGAGTTCCAGCTCAACAGGGAGGTAGGAGTGGATATCCAGTTTGGCGATATCCTTGCCGACTACGATGCGGTCTTCCTCGGGATGGGAACGTACAACTACATGAAAGGTGGTTTCCCCGGCGAGAATCTTGCTGGTGTTCACGATGCGCTGCCATTTTTGGTGGCCAGTGTGAATCGCAACCAGGGCTGGGAGAAGGATCCGACGGCGTTTGTCGACGTCGCTGGGCAGCGGGTGGTGGTACTGGGTGGTGGCGATACCGCCATGGATTGCAACCGTACATCGATCCGCTTGGGGGCGGCCGGAGTAACTTGTGTCTACCGCCGCGATGAAGCCAATATGCCTGGTTCTCGCCGGGAAGTACAAAATGCCCGCGAAGAGGGCGTAGAGTTTTTGTTCAACCGCCAGCCTGTCGAGATTATTGGCACGGACAAGGTAGAGGGAGTCAAAGTGGTGGAAACCCGGCTCGGTGCTCCCGATGAGGAGGGCAGGCGGCGTCCCGAGGTGATTCCCGGCAGCGAGGAGATACTGGCAGCGGACGTGGTGCTGGTGGCGTTTGGTTTTCGTCCCAGTCCGCCCGACTGGTGCGGTGACTACGATATCGCCCTCAATGACTGGCTGGGTGTGATTGCCCCGGAAGAGCAGAGCTACCGCTTTCAAACCAGTAACCCAAAAGTGTTTGCCGGCGGCGATATGGTGCGGGGTTCCGATCTTGTAGTGACCGCTATATGGGAGGGGCGCCAGGCAGGAGAAGGCATTCTTGACTATCTGAGTGTATGATGGCGGCTTGACCTCTGGCGTTTCACGCCGATGGCACGAGTTTGCCCCTGGCACCTGGATTGCCAGGGAGGCACACCTACCTAATCTCAATGTCACCTACAGGAGCTTTTGCGTCGGACGTCAAAGAGCCTGCCCCGTGAGCGGAGCGCGCGATTTGGCTATCTCGGACGCCAGACCGTCAATATGACTCAACTCAAGAATGATACCTTTCTCCGCGCCCTGGCCCGCCAGCCCGTCGATTACACGCCTGTCTGGATGATGCGCCAGGCCGGTCGCTACCTGCCGGAGTACCGGGCGACTCGCAGTCAGGCCGGGGATTTCCTCTCCTTGTGCAAGAATACCGAGCTGGCTTGCGAGGTTACCCTGCAGCCGCTGCGGCGCTATGCCATGGACGCGGCGATCCTGTTCTCGGACATTCTCACCATTCCCGACGCCATGGGGCTTGGGCTGCATTTTGTCGAGGGCGAAGGTCCCAAGTTTCACAACCCGATTCGCACTGCTGCCGACGTGGAGCGGATTCAGGTGATTGAGACACAACAGGATCTGCCCTATGTGCTGGATGCCGTCCGCGCCATCCGTCGCGAACTGAATGGCAGTGTGCCTCTTATTGGTTTTTCCGGCAGCCCCTGGACTTTGGCCACCTATATGATTGAAGGGGCCAGCACCCGGGAGTTCAAGCGCAGCAAAGAGTGGGTGTACAACAGCCCCGAATTGCTTCACCAGCTGCTCGACAAGCTGGCTCTGTCAGTTATCGATTATCTCAACGCACAAATTGCCGCTGGCGCCCAGGTGGTACAGATTTTTGATACTTGGGGCGGCATTCTCAGCGACAGTGCCTATCAAGAGTTTTCCCTGGCCTACATGCGCAAGATCATTGCCGGTCTTGTGCGCGAAGCCGAGGGCCGCCAGGTGCCGGTTATCCTTTTCACCAAAGGGGGTGGGCAGTGGCTGGAGAGTATCGCGGACACGGGTTGTGATGCCGCCGGCCTCGACTGGAGCACGAGTATGGCCGATGCCCGCCAGCGGGTAGGTGGCCGTATTGCCCTGCAGGGCAATATGGACCCGGCGCTGTTGAGGGCGCCAGCCGCTGCTATCGAGGCTGAAGTGGCGCGCATCCTGGCCGGGTTCGGTCGCGGTGAAGGCCATGTTTTCAACCTTGGGCATGGCATCACACCGGATATCGATCCCGACCGGGTGCGGGTGTTTATCGATGCCGTGCATGAGCTGTCCCGTCCCTATCACGCTGGCTGAGCTTGAACCAGGCTAGCCTTGTTTCAGCGCAGCTTGGCCTTCTGCAAGGGATAGCAGCAGAAGGAATAGCGGGAGAAAGGATAACAGCAGGGGTGGCGGAGCAAGGCTAGATACAGCGCAAGCTGGACAGGCAAGGCGGCGATGCAGTTGTCACCGCCATTCCCCCAGCTTGCTGCCCATCGTAACGGCACTGCCAGGACCGAGTGTATCGGCAAAGTTGACCGGTGACTCCATGGCCATCACCACGGTGGAGCCGAAACGGAACTGACCGAGCTCCTCACCGCGAAGAATAACGCGAGGTTCGCTAAATTTATCGTGGTGGCACTGGTCGGGCTTGTAGTAGTCGCGCCAGGTGGTGCGGATGCCAGCCACCAGGATGGCGCCAACCAGTACTACCGCCAGCAAGCCGCGATCGGTATCGAACAGGCAGACCAGCCGCTCGTTACGGGCAAACAGGCCGGGTATGTGCTTGGCGGTGATGTCGTTGACTGAAAACAGTCGGCCAGGGATATAGAGAGTCTCCAGCAACCTGCCGTCGCAAGGCATATGGACCCGGTGATAATCCCGCGGCGAGAGATAAATGGTGGCAAAGGAGCCCTGCTGAAAGCGGGCGCAAAAGTGTTCATCCAGACCCAATAGCTGGCGAGTGCTGAAGTGATGCCCCTTGGCCTGGAACAAGGTCCCGTCCTGTATGGCCCCCAGTTGGCTGACGGCACCGTCAGCGGGCGACACCAGAGCGTTGGGCGCAGGGTCGATGGGGCGAGCTTCGTCGCGCAACTGGCGGGTAAAGAAATCGTTGAAGGAAGGGTAATCCTCGGGCCGTGACAGGGCAGCTTCTTCCAGGCTGATGCCGTAGCGCGCCATGGCCCTCTGGATCAGAAAGTGCTTGAGCCGGGGGTGGCGGCTGTCGGCCAGCTTGCCCAGCAGCCGTGACAGGGTGTGCTGGGGCAGCAACCTTTGCAAGGCGGCAAAAAGCTCACCTGTATGGTCTTGCCTGGGGCTTTTCCCTGTGTCGTGCTGTCTATCGTTCATGATCGTCGTGTCTCTCTGGTAACGGCTAGTGTGTCACTGCACCAATTCTAAAGGTTTGGCGGATCGAGTGTATCGGTAGGCTGAGGGACGGCAGGGAGATATCAGCTGGTGTGATGTATAAGTAGTCATGGGGATACAGTGCTAGCATTAAAAGAGGGGGTGCTGTCGCCGCTTATCAGAGCCCGGCAGCGGCGCCGATGATCAGGCGGTAGCTGGCGTAGCGGTGGGCGCTGATGGAGCCACTGTCGACAGCGGTGCGAATAGCGCAGCCGGGCTCGTCGAGGTGATCACAGTCGCGAAAGCGGCAGCCACCGATCCAGGGTTGAAATTCGACAAACCCCTCAGCGATGGCACGGTTGTGAAGGTGTCCCAGACTGAATTCGCGGATGCCGGGAGAGTCCACCAAGTAACCGCCGTCCGGCAGGCGGTAGAGGCAGGCCGCTGTGGTGGTATGCCGACCTTTGGCTATGTGAGCGGACAGCTCGCCAACACGGACACCGGCATCAGGATAAAGCAGGTTCACCAAGGAGGATTTGCCGACCCCGGATTGTCCCACCAGCACAGTCGTGTGACGGGCAAAATAGGTGCGCAGATCCTCAGCCCCTGCACCACTCAGAGCAGATACCCGCAAAATATCGTAGCCGAGCTGATGGTAGCTATCCAGCAAGGTGTCGAGGGGGGCACCGGCGGCCAGCATATCCACCTTGTTGAGAATCAACAGGGGCTGAATACCTTCGTGCTCGGCGGCTACCAGGTAACGATCGATCAGGTTGGGGTGTGGTTCAGGCTGGGGCGCGATAACAATGGCGATGCGATCTATATTGGCGGCCACTGGCCGCAGTCGACCACTGCCGTCGGGGCGCTGGATAACACTGCTGCGTTCCAGCCGGGCCGTGACGACACCGGAGGGGGAGCCGGGGTGCCAGATCACCCGGTCACCAGTGACGACGTCGTCACTGGTGGCGCGGATATGACAGCGTTGGGGCGTATCCTCCGGTGCGAAATCCGGGGGCAGTACGGCAGCGTGCTTGCCGTAGCGAACGATAACGACGCCTTCCCGACCCTGGGCATCCCCGCCATCGGCGGCCTGGGCCGTGCGCCGTTGCCGGTCGGCGATACGCCGCGTTTGCTGGATGGTCAGACGCCGTTTTGCCATTCACCCTCGGAGCTACTGCTGATTGACGAGCAAGGATATAGCATAATGCTGGCCAGTGACATAACCGGATAAGGCAGAGGTGAACGATGACGGGTAATGGAAACAAGCTGGATCTGATCTGGATCGACCTGGAAATGACGGGGCTCAATCCGGAGCAGGATCTGATCATCGAGATCGCCACCGTGGTAACCGATGCACAACTCAACATCCTTGCCGAGGGACCGGTGATGGCCATCCACCAGTCAGACAGCGTGCTGGCAGGTATGGATGAGTGGAATACCCGTCAACACGGCCAGTCTGGCCTGACCGACCGGGTGCGGGCCAGTACCATCAGTGCTGCTGAAGCGGAGCAGCGCACTATCGCTTTTCTGCGCGACTGGATACCGCCTGGGGTGTCGCCCATGTGTGGCAACTCTATCTGCCAGGATCGGCGTTTTCTAGCTCGCTATATGCCGGAGCTGGAAAGGTATTTCCACTACCGGAACCTGGACGTCAGCACCTTGAAAGAGTTGGCGCGGCGCTGGAAGCCCGCTGCTTTGCAGGGCTTCAGCAAGAAGGGTAGTCACTTGGCTCTCGATGATATTCGTGATTCCATCATTGAGCTTGCGCACTACCGCAGTCAGCTGTTGTCGCTGTGATCAAAAGATAAAATTGAAAGATTCACGCCTGAAAGCGTCGAGTGAGCTGAAAAGGAAAAATGAAGAGGCAGGGAGGCCGGCTGATCCTTTTCCCGGGTACATCCTGTGCCCGTGCCAACCTTGGCGTGCTTCCCTGCAGTGTACCCATCCTGAGCACCAATTCATTCTAGGAAAGAATTTGTAAAAATCAAGTCTCTACGGAAAAGAGGCTAACCGACTGGGTGAGAATAGAATACTGCATTTGAACCTGGTACCTGACGAGGCCCCTGTCCGGGAAAGCCTTTCGAGACCGTCAGCGGCAGGACAGCCGCTGCCGAGCTTACAAGGATGTATTCACAGCGTGTCTCGAAAGGCTTTCCCGGACAGGGGCCGGTGTGCAGAGCAGCATTCACCCGGTTGTCGCAAATGATCGCTATCTATAGATCAGTCACTATTAGCGGCGGCACTCCTCGACGAGCCCGCAGCCAGTTGAGACCGCGAAGGATGGTGGGAATGCCGACAATGCGCCGCTCAAGCCGGTATTTACCGGGATAATTCATTAACAGCAGCCCCATGGCCATGGTCAGTATTCCCTGGCCTGGGAGAAACAGCATGATCACGCCACCTGTCAGCAGCACTAGCCCCAGCAGGTTTTTGAGCCCGGTCATCATCAGCCGCAGGGCCGGATGGAGGGTGGTCCAGGAGCCGGAGGCGCGGCGCTGATGGCAGAAATAATCCGTGGGAATTCGCGCCACCAGCAAAGGCAGGGTGGCGAGGCTGACAACAAACGTGAACAGCGACAACAGACTCAGCCACCAGAACCAGTTGTCAGCCATCAGTTTCCCGTCTGCTGGCTGTTGAGTGCCGCGTCATAGGGCAGCGTGAGTGTTTGTACCGCAAGCTCGTCGTCGCCAAAGCGCAGTACATCCGCCGCCGCTGCCTCTTCGGTGAGTACCGCTAGTAGCTGCCATTGCTCCTGGCCTGCGGGTGCAGACAGCACCGCGGTGCCGCACTCCCGGCCATTGGCCAGATGAATGGGGCTGCCGGGTAGCGGGGCGGGGCTGCTGAGAGCGAGTCGGTACATCCGGCGTTTCAGTTTGCCCAGGTACTGCATGCGGGCGACGATTTCCTGCCCGGTGTAGCAGCCCTTCTTGAAATTGATGGCATCGGTATACTGCAAGTTGAGCATCTGCGGAATGAATGTTTCTGTTGTCTCCGGGTGCACTTCGCCGTCGCCATCGCAGATGGCGAGCAAGCGCCAGAGCGGCAGCCCCGCGGGTTTGGCTCCAGCGCTCAGCTGCTGCCATACCGCCTGGGCGCGGTCGGCAGGAACGATAGCGAGCCAGCGCTGCGGCCCGACCTGCAACAGGGCCAAGCCGTTGCCCTGCAGACAGTTGTCGTCGCTGGCGGTTTGGCCGGTGAGCTGTTGTGCCAGCGCTTTTGCCTCAGGGCCGGCGAGGCCGAGCAGTTGATAGTCGTCGCTGCGGTCATCAAGTGAGGTTTTGTAAAAGACTGCAAATTTTTTCAGAGTCTCCAGGGTGCGGGTGACGAGCCCTCGATGAGTGACGAGAAGAGTGTCTCCAGTGCTCAGGCGGCACAGCTGTAAGTCGCTGACCATCCGCCCTTGCACGGTGCACAGGGCGCCCTTGAGTGACCGGGATTCGCTCAATTGCCGAATATCACAGGTGAGTTGGCCTTGCAGTAGTTTGTCGGTGTCCTGACCGCTGCAGCCGATGCTGCCCCTGTCGTCGAGGGAGAAGAGCAGGGTTTGCGAGATCAGCTGCGGGTATTGTGCTGGTGTTTCCCCGAAGGAAGTGACTTCCGGGGTGCTGCTGGCGGTGAGGGTTGCCCCGCGGGCCTCAAGAAAAGAAAACCAGTTTGCCATGGTGATCCTGTATTACTTGCTGAAAAAAGCTGGGTTGACGATAGGCATAGTGTACAGCCCCAGCGCACTCCCGGCACTTGCGCCGCCAAGGACTGACTCGGATCTTATGGGTTCGCTGCTGGCCTTCCCCTATAATGGGATAATTCTTCGAGGAAAGTCGACTATGGACAAAAACCGTCTGTTCTGGGCCAGCCGCCGCGGTATGCTGGAGCTGGATCTCATTTTGCTACCGTTTATCGAGCAGATCTATCCCGAGCTGGGAGAAGAGGATAAAGCCCGCTACCACCAGCTGTTGGATTCCGAAGACCAGGATTTGTTCGCCTGGTTTTTGCGGCGCCAGGATCCCGATGATCCGGAGTTGCTGAAAATTGTCAAAATCATCCGCGATACCCGCCAGCGCATCCGCTGAATTCAGCCTTGCCCCCTCTCGCTGGCAGAGGCGCTGGCTGGTGCTGGGGCATCTGCTAGTACCATTGCTATTGCTACCCAATCGGCTGCCGTGGCTGGTTTTGGGGCTGATTTGCCTGCTGCTTGCCGTCCACGGATATTGGCAGTGGCAGCTTTTGGCTCGGCGCTCGGGTACGCTGACACTCGATAGCGGCGGCCTGTTTTACGATTGGGGGGCGGGTGCGCCGGTAGCGGTGACTGGCAGGATCAGGTATTTGTCGCGCTGGCTCTTGGTGCTCGAGCTGGAGTTCGCGAAGCGCCGTCAGCGGCTGGCATTGTGGCGAGATGGCTACTCCGCAGAAGACTGGCGCCAGCTCCAGGTGCTGGCGCGAGATAGGAGCCGAAGGGTGCCCGGCTTGCGTTGAAGCATTTTACTCCGGTCGGCTGACAATAATATCCTGGGCGGCAAAGTTGGTAGGTACCAAAATGGTGTCCTGGGCAATCGGTGACTGCTGTGGGTGATCCAGAGTGTAGTGCAGGCCGCGGCTCTCGCGGCGCTGTTGGGCCGAGCGGATAATGAGCTGCGCTACAAGGGCGAGATTGCGCAGTTCGATCAGGTCGCGGCTGATCTTGTAGTTGCTATAGTATTCGTGAATTTCCCGGATCAGCATCTTGATGCGGTGCTCGGCCCGCTCCAGCCGCTTGCGGGTGCGCACAATGCCGACATAGTCCCACATGAAACGCCGCAGCTCCTCCCAGTTGTGGGAGATCACTACGTCTTCGTCGGAATGAGTGACTCGCGACTCATCCCAGGGGGGGGCTTTTTCCGGAGTGGGAACACTGTCGATCACTTGGCGGATATGCTCGCTGGCCGACCAGCCGAACACCAGGCATTCCAACAGTGAGTTGCTGGCCATGCGGTTGGCGCCGTGCAAGCCGGTGGAAGCGATTTCACCGATGGCATAGAGATTCTTGAGATCGGTGCGGCCCTGCAGGTCGGTCAGGACGCCGCCGCAGGTATAGTGGGCGGCGGGCACTACCGGGACGCGGTCGCGGGTGATATCAAAGCCGTACTTGAGGCACTCCTCGCGGATGGTGGGGAAGTGCGATTGAATAAAGTCGGGACTCTTGTGAGTGATGTCCAGGTAGACACATTCGCTGCCCAGACGTTTCATTTCGTGGTCGATAGCTCGCGCCACGATATCCCTGGGGGCCAGCTCCGCGAGCTCGTGAAAGCGGGGCATGAAGCGCTCGCCATCGGGTAGCCGCAGATAAGCGCCTTCACCGCGCAGGGCCTCGGTGAGCAGGAATGACCTGGCCTGGGGGTGGTACAGGCAGGTAGGGTGAAACTGGTTGAACTCCAGGTTGGCGACTCGACAGCCCTTGCGCCAGGCTGCGGCGATGCCGTCCCCAGAGGCGCCGTCGGGGCTGGTGGAATACAGGTAAACCTTGCTGGCCCCCCCGGTAGCGAGTACCACGCACCTGGCTTGGAAGGTGCACACCGTATCTCTGGCACGATCGAGTACATAGGCGCCGCTGCAGCGCAGCTTGCGACTGTTGTGATCACTCTGGGTGATCAGGTCGACAATGATATGGTCCTCAAACACCTCGATGTTGGGATGTGCCAGCATCCGCTCAATGAGCGTGCTGGACACCGCCTTACCGGTGGCATCTGCCGTGTGGAGAATGCGGCGGTGACTGTGACCGCCTTCGCGGGTGAGGTGAAAGTCTCCGGTGCCGGGGTCGCGGGTGAAGTCCATGCCCTGTTCTACCAGCCAGGTGATGACCGCCGGGCCGTTTTCCACCGTGAAGCGCACTGCATCTTCGTGGCAAAGTCCGCCACCGGCCACTAAAGTATCCTGGATATGGGACTCTATGCTGTCTTCGTCATCGAGCACGGCGGCGACACCGCCCTGGGCGTACCAGGTGGACCCTGAATTGAGCGGCCCTTTGCTGAGCACTGCTACCCGATAGTGGTCGGCAAGGCGCAGTGCCAGGCTGGCACCCGCGGCGCCGCTGCCTATGACCAGAATGTCATGCAGGTGGGTCTTGTTCATGATGGCAGCTTTCTGTCTCTACACGGGGGCGGCCATGATAGTATAAAACTTTGATGGTCGTGAACTTGTCGCGGTTTGCGTGGTCTGCTTGCCTCAGGTTGAGCTCGATGTGTTAGAGGGGAGATGTGAATGGACGCCGATCAGGCGCCTGATTCTGATAAGCAACTGGTGGAGCGTGTGCAGAAGGGCGATAAACGCGCCTTTGACCTGCTCGTGCTCAAGTATCAGTACAAGGTGCACGCCATCGTCAGCCGCTTCATCAGGGATTTCGATGAGGTCAATGATGTTGTTCAAGAGGCTTTTATCAAGGCCTACCGCGCCATTGGTAATTTTCGCGGTGACAGCCAGTTCTACACCTGGCTGTACCGCATTGCAGTGAACACCGCCAAAAACTACTTGGTAGCACGCAACCGCCGGCCGCCCTCCAGCGATGTGGATGTGGACGATGCCGAATTCTACTCCGGCAGCGACATGCTCAAAGATGTCGACAGCCCGGAAAATCTCCTGTATCGGGACGAGTTGCAAAAGGTGGTACTCGATGCCATCGACAGCCTGCCTGAGGATTTGCGCACGGCCGTGACCTTGCGCGAGTTCGATGGTCTCAGCTACGAGGAGATCGCCACTGTCATGGAGTGTCCGGTGGGCACTGTGCGCTCGCGGATTTTTCGTGCCAGGGAGTCGATTGACAACCGTATCAAGGCGCTGATGGGTGATCAGGATCAATGATTGCCAGCTAATTCAGGTCATCATGGAACCAGACGCCAATTTGGTGGTCACAAACGTCATGGTACACAAACGAACGCCAGCGGTAGAAGTGGGTGATACAAACAGCCAGGGTGGCAGGGGCTTTTTACCTGTCCCACAAACCGCTAGAATGGGCCGCGTGGTCGGTCACTATTCCAGTTGAGGAACCGAGCAAATGGGTGACAACGATAAGCGTATCCACGAGTCCCTGTCCGCCTTGATGGATGGGGAAGCGTCCGAAATGGAAACCCTGCGACTGTTGCGGGGAATGGAACAGGGTCCCGAACTGCGGGAGACCTGGCAGCGCTACCATCTGGCTGCGGCGGCCCTTCGCCGCGATCTGCCGCCCCGTATGACCGATCTCTCATCCCGCATCAGCGCCGCTATTGATGCCGAAGAGGCACCCAGCCGCACTTTCAACTTCAACCGAGTCCTGCAGCCTCTTTCCAAGGTGGCGGTCGCCGCTACTGTGGCAGTGGTGGCGGTATTGGGGGTGCGTCAGTTCCAGTTGCTCCCCGAGGCGCCCGCGCTGTTGGCGACTGCTCCCGAAGTGACAGCTCCCGAATCAGAGGGCACGACGGGTCCCCAGTTCCAGTTGCCGGCCGGGTTTGATTTTCCGCCGGTGTCCGGGCGTATGGCGAGCACGGGCAGCCATACCAGTGGCGAACCCCGCTCTGTAACCATCATGCAACAGGTGCAGCCCGACCTGGAGACACAGCGGGAAATCCAGATCTATCTCAACGCCATGATGAAGCGTCACACTGAAAATGCCTCGTCTCAGGGTGGCTTGTCTCCGTCTCTCCGTCTTCAGGACGGCAAGCAGTGATAAGTTCTCAGCAGACCGATGGCGGGTTCCGGAGAGTTTGAGTCGTTGCGTCTGACAAGCCCTTTTCGCTCTATTACAACCAGAGTGGTGATCGCTCTGGTATCTCTGTGCTGTCTGTCTTTATCCTCTTTGGCCGAGGGAGCCGGGGGCGAGTCATCCGCTAACCCTGCCGCCATTCTGGATACTTTGGGCAGTGCCGGTCGTGAGCTGGATTATCGCGGCGTTTTTACCTATGAGTATGCGGGGGCGCTGAAGTCGGTCGAAGTGACTCATATTGCCCGGGGCGGGGTCGAGCACGAGCGCTGGTTCTACCTAAACGGGCCGCGCCAGGAAATTGTGCGCCAGGGGCCTTTTTGTGGGGGTGTTGAAGGCAGTCTCGAGCGAGTAACTCGGCCCGTCATCAATCGTGACCGGATGTCCGGTTACTATGATTTACAGCTGTGGGGCGAAGACCGCATCGCCGATCGGCCGGTATGGGTTGTGCATCTGGCGCCGCGCGATGTCTATCGCTACGGTTTTGTGTTTGCCATCGACAAGGATAGCGGCCTGCTGTTGCAGTCCCTGCTCCTCGACAGCAGTCACCGTGTGCTGGAGCGCTTTCAGTTTATGTCGGTAGATTATGGTGTAGACAGCGAAACAGCTCGCGAATTAATGGTTGCAAGCAGCACCACTGCCAGAACTGAAGCTGGCGCGGGAGCACGGCAAGCCGTGGATTGCGCGCCTTACTCCAGTGACGACAGCGCTTCCGGGTGGCAAGCGGGATGGTTGCCTCCGGGCTTTCGACTCCTGTCCTACTCCCGGGAGGGAGACGATATCGAGTCCTTGCTGTTCAGCGATGGCCTAGCGGTTTTTTCGATATTCTTTGATGCTCGCGATAGCGAAAGGCTGCCTGAGGTACAGGCCCAGCGGGGTGCTACTGTGGCGCAGTTGACCCGTATCGAAGCTGAAGGCAGATATTATCTGGTGTCCGTGGTGGGGGAGATACCCCTGGAAACGGCACAGAGAGTCGCCGGGTTTGTTCGTTACGGCGCAAGGGAGTAAGCATGGCTGCAAGCCGGGCTGAGATGCTTGAGGAGGAGGGCGTCGTGGTCGCTGTTGAGGCCGACGCCTTGTGGGTGGAAACCCTCCAGACCTCCACCTGTGGCAGCTGTCGAGCCCGGGCTGGCTGTGGTCAGCGAGTGTTGGCCGGGGTCTTGAGTAACGCCTCCCGGCTCCGGGTAGTGCCCGGCGAGGAGGGCTGTGGCGCTTACCAGCCGGGCCAGAGAGTGATTATCGGTATTCCCGGCGATGTGCTGGTGGCCAGCTCCCTGATCTTGTATCTGTTCCCTCTGCTTGCAATGTTGGTCGCCGCTGCGGTGGTATCTCACCTGAGCGGGAACGAGTATCTGACGGCTCTCGCCGCTGTGGCGGGGCTGCTCGGTAGTGGTGGCCTGCTGCGCTACCTCTCCTGGCGGGTGCGCCATCGTGCGCGCCTGCAGCCTGTCCTGTTGGGTGCGCCGGTGCCAGTGCCGGATCAGCCTGTTCAGTTTGTTCGGAGTCACGAGTGATTATCATGTTGAGAATGTTGTCATTATTGTGGATTGCCTTGCTGGTACCCGCGGGCTTGGCTTATGCCAACCTACCGGATTTTGCCGACTTGATTGAGGAAAGTTCGCCTGCGGTGGTGAAGATCAACACGGTGCAAAAAGTATCTGGCAGTAGAGCGCAGTTGCCGCGGGGGCAAGTGCCGGAGATTTTCCGAGAGCTTTTCGAACAGCGTCAGATGCCGGAGCGCAATGCCTACTCCATGGGGTCCGGGTTTATTATTTCCAGCGACGGCTATGTGCTCACCAACAATCATGTGGTGGATGGCGCCAGCGAAATTTCCGTGCGGCTCCTGGATCGCCGGGAATACTCCGCTGAGGTTGTCGGTACTGATCCGCGCTCCGACCTGGCTTTGCTCAAGATTGATGCCAGCGGCCTGCCGGTAGCCAAGCTCGCCGAGCCGGATGACTTGCGGGTCGGTGAATGGGTGGTGGCTATCGGCTCTCCCTTTGGTCTCGACTATTCCGCCAGTGTGGGGATCGTCAGCGCCATGGGGCGCAGCCTGCCCACCGAGCGAGGTGAAAACTATGTCCCCTTCATTCAGAGCGACGTGGCTATCAACCCGGGCAACTCCGGGGGGCCATTGTTCAACCTGAAGGGGGAAGTAGTGGGGATCAACTCCCAAATTTATACCCGTACCGGAGGCTCTATTGGCTTGTCCTTTGCAATCCCGGTGAGCGTTGCCACCGACGTAGTGGCCCAGCTCAAGGAGAAGGGGAAAGTGGAGCGCGGCTGGCTGGGCATCTATCTCCAGGAGGTAGACAAGAATCTGGCCAGCTCCCTCGGTCTCGATAAGCCCCAGGGTGCGCTTATCGCCCAGGTGATCGCCGACAGCCCGGCAGAACAGTCGGGTATCAAGCCAGGGGATGTGATCGTGGAGTTCAATGGCAGGTCTATCAATACGTCCGGCGATCTGCCACATCAGGTAGGTCTGTTGTCCCCCGGCAGCAAGGTCGATGCCAAGCTGATCCGCGATGGTCGCAGCCGCACTGTCAGTGTCAAGATCGGCGCCATGCCGGAGGACGAGGCGCAGGAAGTCGCTGAAGAGGCAGGCCCCGATGGCGATGTGCTGGGAATGTCGGTGCAGAACCTGGATGGGGAGACAAGCGCCAGCCTCGGCATTGGCGGTGGAGTGGTCATCGATCAGGTGGCGCCGGGCTCCCCCGCTCATCTGGCGGGGCTCAGACCCGGTGATGTCGTCGTCCAGCTGGGTAATGCCAGAGTGACCAATGTTCGGGAATATCGCATTCTACGGGGCAAGATTCCTCGCGGCACACCAGTGTTGGTGCGCTTCCTGCGCCAGGGCCAGTTTATCTTCCGCACAATTGAGGTTCCGCGCTAAGGACAGGGAGGCGCTGGCAAGAGTTCTCTTGTCAGCGCCAAGGCCCTCTCGACTCTGGCCTGGGCAGCAGCTGCAGACCGACGTACTGGGGAAGGTTTCTGGCCCTTCAGTGGTGCGTCTCTCCTGACATCCATGGCGTCAAGCACCCAAATCCGCTAGACTTCGCGTCTTTTCACGCCTTGTAACCCTTGGGATTGCCTGTGTCCGACCTGAGTCATATTCGCAACTTTTCCATTATCGCCCATATCGACCATGGTAAATCGACCCTCGCGGATCGGTTTATTCAGGTCTGTGGTGGGCTTACCGAGCGCGAGATGGCAGCCCAGGTGCTCGACTCCATGGATATCGAGCGGGAGCGGGGTATTACCATCAAGGCCCAGAGTGTGACCCTGGACTACCGTGCCCGGGATGGCCGTACCTACCAGCTCAACTTTATCGACACTCCCGGTCACGTGGATTTCACCTACGAGGTGTCCCGCTCTCTCGCCGCCTGCGAAGGGGCGCTGCTGGTGGTGGATGCCGCTCAGGGAGTGGAAGCGCAGTCGGTGGCCAACTGTTATACCGCTATCGCTCAGGGGCTGGAAGTGATTCCGGTGCTGAACAAGATGGATCTTCCCCAGGCAGAGCCGGAGCGCGTCAAGGAAGAGATCGAGGACATCATCGGTCTCGATGCCAGCGAGGCCGTGCCCTGCAGTGCCAAGTCGGGCCTGGGCATCGACGATATTCTGGAGCAGTTAGTGGCCAAGGTGCCGCCTCCCGAAGGAGATGTAGACGCCCCTCTCCAGGCCTTGATTATCGACTCCTGGTTCGACAATTACCTCGGGGTTGTGTCCCTGGTACGGGTCAAGAATGGCACCCTGAGGGCCAAGGATAAAATTATCTCCAAAACCATCGGCAAGCCCCATGTCGTGGACAGTGTGGGCGTTTTCACGCCCAAGCGCACGGAAACAGGTGTCTTGCGCGCCGGTGAAGTGGGCTTTGTGGTGGCGGGCATCAAGGATATCCACGGGGCTCCGGTGGGCGACACCTTTACTCATGCCAGTACCCCTGACACCGTTGAGTTGCCCGGCTTCCAGAAAATCAAACCCCAGGTTTATGCCGGCATGTTCCCCGTCAATGCCGACGACTTCGAGGATTTTCGCGAAGCTCTCGCCAAGCTTACCCTCAACGATGCTTCTCTGTTTTATGAGCCCGAGAGTTCCGATGCCCTCGGTTTTGGTTTTCGCTGCGGCTTTCTGGGAATGCTGCACATGGAGATCATTCAGGAGCGCCTGGAGCGGGAATACGATCTCGACCTGATCTCTACTGCGCCCACAGTGGTGTACGAGATAGTAAAAACCGATGGCGAGATCATCTATATCTCCAACCCATCCGATATGCCCGACCCCGGCCAGATCGAGGAAATGCGCGAACCGATCTGCGAGGCCAGTATCCTGGTACCGCGGGAGTACGTGGGCAATGTCATCTCTCTGTGTGTCGAAAAGCGCGGTGTGCAGAAGGATATGCAGTTTGTCGGTGGTCAGGTCTCCCTGTCTTACGAGCTGCCCATGAGTGAAGTGGTAATGGACTTCTTCGACCGGCTCAAGTCGGTGAGCAAGGGCTTCGCTTCACTGGACTACGGCTTCTTGCGCTTCCAGTACGCACCACTGGTAAGGCTGGACGTTTTGATCAATGGTGATAAAGTGGATGCACTGGCGCTCATCGTTCACCGGGAGAACTCTCTGTCCAAGGGTCGCCAGCTGACCGAAAAAATGAAAGACCTGATCCCCAGGCAAATGTTCGACGTGGCCATCCAGGCCGCTATCGGCGGGCATGTCATTGCCCGTACCACCGTCAAGGCCTTGCGCAAGAACGTACTGGCCAAGTGTTATGGCGGCGACATATCCCGCAAGAAAAAACTGCTGGAAAAGCAGAAAGCCGGCAAGAAGCGCATGAAGCAGGTGGGTAATGTCGAGATTCCCCAGGAGGCCTTCCTGGCAGTATTGAAAACAGATAGTTAGGACCTGTGAACGGATGATTGCTGAATGGAGATAAACTTTCCCCTTATCTTGGTGGTCCTGACTGGCATCAGTGGTGTCATGTGGGTGCTGGACAAACTCGTCTTGCGACGCCGTCGCGGCGATGCCGCACCCTCGGCGGTGGTGGAGTACACGGCGCCATTCTTCCCGGTCCTGTTTGTCGTGCTGGTGTTGCGCTCTTTTGTGGTGGAGCCCTTCCAGATTCCCTCGGCCTCGATGGTGCCCACTCTGCAAGTGGGTGACTTTATTTTGGTCAACAAATTTGCCTACGGCTTGCGGATGCCTGTCACCCAGCGCAAGTTCGTCGATATCGGCGAGCCGCAGCGGGGCGATGTGATGGTCTTCTTTCCCCCGAACGATCCGCGCTACTTCATCAAGCGCGTAGTAGGGCTGCCAGGCGACCATGTGCAAATATTTGATAACCAGCTGTTCATCAATGGCGAGAAGGTGGAGCAGCGGCGCATCAGCACGCCCTATCTGGCTGGCTATGGCTATGATATTGTTGAGGAAAACCTCGAAGGCAGCCGCCACCTGATCCGCAAGCACCGGGTGCCCGGCAGGCTCGGGCGTAGGCTGTCGGTGGTGGTGCCGGACGGTCACTACTACATGATCGGCGACAACCGCGACAATAGTAGCGACAGTCGTGACTGGGGACCGGTGCCAGAGGAAAATATCGTCGGCAAGGCGTTTGCCATCTGGATGCACTGGGATGACTTTTTCAGCTTTCCCTCGTTTGACCGGGCCGGAAAAATCAAGTGAGTGGTATTGCGGCTGCTCTCAGGAGCAGCTGGTCAACACTTTGCAGAGCCGCACCTGGGCAGCAAGGAAAGCGATTATGAAACACCGCCATCAGTCGGGATTATCATCGCTGGGCCTGTTGATAACTCTCTTTGTTGCGGCCTTCTTTTTACTGGTGGTGTTCCGGGTGGGGCCGCTTTATCTCGACAATTACTTTGTCGCTGCCGCGGTCAAGAACCTGGGTAACGAACCTCTGCAGAGTCTGAGCAACGATGAGATTCGCCGCAAACTGCAGTCGTATTTCACCGTCAATAATATTAGCTCAGTCAGTACGCGCGCAGTGGGCATCGAGCGTGGCAGAGAGGGGGTGGTAATCAAAGTGGATTACGAGCGACGGGTGCACTTCCTCGGCAACACAGATGTGGTTGTGACTTTCAGTAATCACCTTAACTTCTCTGACTACCAATGACACCGGTTCTCAAACAATTATCGTCGCGCTTGGGCTATCGCTTTGCCAGCAAGGATTTGCTGGTGCAAGCGCTGACGCACCGGAGCGTTAAAGGACAAAATAACGAGCGTCTGGAATTTCTGGGTGACGCGGTACTCAGCATCGTTATTGCCCAGTGGTTATACGAGCACTTTCCGCACGCAAGTGAAGGTGAGCTGACCCGCTGGCGCGCGTCACTGGTCAAGGGAAGTACACTTGCCAAAGTGGCGCGTCAGCTGGAACTGGGGGAGTGCCTGGTACTCGGCGGTGGCGAGCTGAAAAGCGGCGGTCATCGGCGCGACTCTATTCTTGCCGATGCGGTAGAGGCCCTGCTTGGGGCGATTTTTGTCGAAGTGGGTCTGGAAGGCTGTCGCGAACGAGTGCTGGACTGGTTTGACGAGCAGCTTGAAGCAATTACTCAGGGCGGCGATGAGAAGGATGCCAAAACGCGCTTGCAGGAATATTTACAAAGCCGGGGCAAGCCGCTGCCCCTATACCAGGTCTTGCAGGTCGAAGGTGATCAGCACGACCAGATGTTCACCGTATCCTGTTCCGTTGAGGGACTCGCCAAGCCGGTGACGGCTCAAGCGACGAGCCGCAAAAAAGCGGAAAAAAACGCTGCGGAGCAGGCACTTTCCCGACTGCTGGGCCATTGATATGTCTTCCTCCCGCTGTGGTTATGTCGCTATTGTCGGCCGTCCCAATGTCGGCAAATCGACACTGCTCAATCACCTGCTGGGCTTCAAGCTCAGCATCACCTCGCGCAAGCCGCAAACTACCCGCCACAATGTGCTGGGTATTCTCACTGAAGACGAATGCCAGATTGTGTTTGTCGATACGCCGGGTATTCACAGCGGTCAAGAAAAGGCGCTCAACCGCTATATGAACAAGGCCGCCGGTCGCGCCATCGCCGATGTGGACCTAGTGGTGTTTGTCGTCGATCGGGATCGGTGGAGCGATGGCGACGATCTGGTTGCCCAGCGCCTGGCGCAGGTGGATGTGCCGGTGATCATCGCCCTCAACAAAGTGGATCGCCTCACTGACAAGGCCGCTCTGCTGCCGCAGATGGAACAGTTGGCGACACTGCTGCCCAAGGCCCAGATCGTGCCGATTTCGGCCCTCCATGGCAGCAATCTTGATCTGCTTGTTGAATCTATCCGCGAAAAAATTCCGGAAGGCATGCATTTTTTCCCCGAAGATCAGATTACGGATCGCAGCGAGCGCTTTTTAGCCGCAGAAATTGTGCGTGAAAAAATTACTCGCCAGCTGGGTGCAGAGCTGCCTTACGAAGTGGCGGTCGAGGTCGAGGAGTGGCGGCGGGAGGGCGCGGTGCTGCATATCAGTGCGCTCATCCTGGTAGAGCGCGAGGGCCAGAAAAAAATCATTATTGGCGACAAGGGTGAAAGGCTGAAAAAAATCGGTCAGCAGGCCCGCCTCGATATGGAAAAATTGTTCGATACGCGCATCATGCTCAACCTGTGGGTCAAAGTCCGCAGTGGTTGGTCGGATGATGAGCGGGCGCTCAAAAGTCTTGGTTATCATGACAACTGATGAGCTGGGCTTTGTGTTACACACCAGGCCCTACCGCGAAACCAGTCAGCTGGTAACGCTTTTTACTGCCGATAATGGCCGCTTTAATGCGGTGAGTCGAGCTAGCCGCCAGCGGCGCGGTGGCAACCAGCTGAGACCTTTTTGCCTGTTGCGATTATCGTGGCGGGGGCGAACAGATCTCAAGACTTTGGACGCTGTCGAAGCAGCGGCTGCGCCGCTGGTACTGACGGGCGAAAAACTGTTCGTCGGGCTGTACCTTAACGAGCTGCTGACGCGGTTACTCCATGAGCACGATCCTTGTCCCTCTCTGTTCGAGCGCTATCAAAAAACTCTGGAGCTGGTGGCAACGGCTACTGTGGTAGAGCCGGTGCTGCGCTTTTTCGAGCTGATGTTATTAGAGGATCTCGGCTACGGGTTGCGTCTGGACGTGGAGATGGACAGCGGTGAGCCGGTCGCCGCCGGGCAGCGCTATCTGTTTTTCCCCGGCGAGGGGGTGCGTGTCTATCAGCCCGGTGAACCTGTCAGTCATTTATTCAGGGGCGAGCAACTGCTGGCTATTGCCGAGCTGCAGTTCGACAGTGAGGAGGTGTTGAGGAGCGCCAAGCGGCTTTCGCGGTTGGCGCTGGAGCCGTATCTGGGGAATAAACCTCTCGCCAGCCGTGAATTGTTTCGCCGCAGTGCGGTGGGGGAGTGATGCTGTGATCAGGGGGATGGGCACTGACATGGTGGATATTGCCCGTATTGGGCGAGCCATGGAGCGCCATGGCGAGCGCTTTGCCTTGCGGATTCTCAGCGCTGCAGAATACCGCATTTTTGTTGCCAAGGGCTGTCCCCCTGCTTGGCTTGCGAAACGCTTTGCCGCCAAGGAGGCGGCCAGCAAGGCGCTGGGGACGGGCATCGGTGCCGTCTCTTGGCACGATATTGAAATAGCCAACGATACGAGAGGGGCGCCATGTTTGGCGTTTCACGGTGGTGGTGCTCGCCGCCTGGCGGAGATAGGGGCTTGTCGTGCCTGGCTGAGTCTTAGCGACGAGGCTGGCTTTGCGCTGGCTTTTGTTGTTTTGGAGGGGGAGTGAAGGGTGAGGCTGGTAGCATATTTGGGGCACGTTGTGGCCCGGTCTCGGGTCGGGGTAAAGGCTTTCGAGACACGCCGTAAACCCATCCATGGGGGCTCGGCATCGGCTGTCCCTGCCGATGACGGTCTCGAAAGCCTTTACCCCGCCCCGAGCCCTACTTCTCTGCCACGTTGTGAGGGTCCACTTCGAGAGCAGTATAGCGTTTTGCCAAAATGTACTGCGATGCGAGGTCCCGCCTGGGGTCAACAGGTTCGAGACCGTCAGCGCCAGGACGGCGCTGCTCGAGCGTACAGGGAAGTATTCACAGC